>JAABUI010000027.1_pt1 | contig 250436 bp, 265 predicted proteins | sample 5559111 | NCBI WGS metagenome assembly JAABUI01 (sample SAMN10711870, study PRJNA513365) | rock metagenome | isolation source: Antarctica rocks | place: Antarctica: Victoria Land, Buttleship Promontory
TAACCCTGAATAGGGTTGGCCTCGGAACAACCCTATAGCCTAGCGGCGAGCGGCCGGCGATAGTCATCAACATAGCCACCAACATAGCTACCAACATAGGTGCGTAGCTAGGATCGTAACAAATAGAGATGAATTTGAAAGCTTTTGAAATCGCTTGAAGAAATTGAACAGAATAGAAGAGAAAGAAGTGACTTCTTTAAATGATCGCAGTTGATGTTGCAATTCAGTCACTTGATTTCGAAACGTCTGATTTAATTGATTCAAGCATTCTTTGACTCTATTTATTTTCTCGAAACGAGTCTTTCATATTTGTTCACTTGATATCTTGTCAAATAGCTCACAAGCTTTCACGCCTAGATTTCGTTGAGTTCGAAGACTATTCAAATCTTCTAGAAAAACTTCTGAGTCTTGTTCGACTCAGTGTTGTAGCTGCTTTCCATTTTTTATATTTCATGAAGTAGAAGCTTCATGAGATTCATCGAAAGTCTGAGAATGAGGCAAAGAGTATTGATGTTTTTGTACGACATTGATTCTAAGATATTTCAATATGCGAGACGATAGCTCAGAATAAATGACTGAATCTGTAGTGTCAGAAGAATAAAAGCTTTGATTATTCTCGAAGAGATTGTTCACAGATGATTGAATCATAGCGAAGAGTTGACGATCGAGCGAAGAACGATGCTCGATAGTATGTAGTGAGATTGTTTGTTAAAGTGTTTAGTCTTCAGAGAAGAGTGTTGCTGATTTGAGAGAGTTTTTTCGTGATTCTCAAGCAATCAAGATCTTAATTTCTTGATTCTATCAATCGATTTGAACTGATGCTACTGACTGAGCGATAGATTCTCTAGCAATCACACGATCATATGTTCTTGTTGATTCTATTGATCTCTTGATGTTGTTCTGTCTTTCGATGTCATCAATCATCAGATACACAAATTTCTTTATACTTGTTTCGTTGTCAGTCGAGTGAATTTGAATGAATATAGAGATCAGTATCATGTGATTAACGAATTCTTAAAGTAATGTTGAAATCGTGTCTAGAAACTAATCAGAGTGCGTGCGTGACTAGAATGTTTGATCTATAGAGATAGTTATAACTAAGACTTTAAGAATACAGAAGAAAGAAGATACAAAAGACAAGAAGAACACGCTCTATATAGTAGTTACTCAGATTCGACGCTAGTCTCAAAGAGAATGTGTTGAAACACAAGAAAGATGTTTATTCAAAAAATGTTTGTGACACAAAGAAATGTGTTTGTCATAGACATCTGTTAACTACTCGTAACACAAAGAAGTGTGTTTGTCTAGAAAACAATAGAAGCTGATTAGAAGATGCTAGAGAAGAGAACAGATGCTGAGTCATATTCAAGTCAAATCTGAGTTAGATCTAAATCAGCTCTCGACTAGATCTTGACTAGTTCTAATCATTATGCAGAGAACTCGCTAGCGTTCACTGCGAATTGATTAAAGCTTCAGTCTTGTTTAGTCTTGATACGCTCGTAACAAATGATTGAATTTCATTGAGATTTTGTCAGAAGAAAATGATGACTTAAGTGAAATAATTGACATTGCACTTCAAACAGTCAATCAACAAGAAATATTTCATCAAAGAACATTCTTTCTTTTGATAGAAGAAACTGTAGTAGTTGACAAAGTTATTCATGTCTTGCTTCAGAGTTTCATGAAGATATAAATGAACATCTTCTGTCTTGAAAGAATTGTTGCAGCAATGATGCAATTTGTATTATCAATCTGCAAAGATGAAAATGATGCAGAGATCATTGTTACGATCCTAGCTACGCACCTATGTTGGTAGCTATGTTGGTGGCTATGTTGATGACTATCGCCGGCCGCTCGCCGCTAGGCTATAGGGTTGTTCCGAGGCCAACCCTATTCAGGGTTAGCTTATGTTCTCCTGAGTCATATAGATAGCCGGCTCTTCCCTTCTAGATACTTTCCTTCCTTAGCATTTATATACTCGTTACATTACACCCATATGACTCGCTCTATGCTGGCCCCTAACAATCATTGACTTGATATTGACTCATTAAATTGTGAATCTTCTTATCTATGATGAGTCGTGACTTGACATAGATGATCTTGACTCAATGAGAAAGATAACGATCATTGTTCACATTCATGCGCTGTATCAGACTCTGCTTTCATGCATTCAATCAATCTTTGTTTCATTCATATTCAGATATGTCGAGAAGCTTCTTGAATCTAGAAGCAATGATGACAGTGACAGAATTTGCAGAGAGATGAATGATGAGAAAAGATTGATTGTTCAAGATTTGTGCAACGATCTGAGTTATCATTGCAAGAGACTGAGAATTCAATTTTATATAAACTGAAGAACTGAAAATGATGAACAAGAACAAAGTGATAACATTATGTTGTTGAACTTAGTTTTGAAACTCACGCATTGCGCGAAAGATCTCAACTGAATTTTCGATCATACTTTGAGTGAACTGTTCAACAGCACGCTCATCGTCGATCAAGAAATTGTAAGATGACTTTATTTGAGCGAAAGAATAACTAAACAAGATTTCAATATATGAAAACGTTGCAGAAAGTGTAGATCTTTTGTAATGTCAGAAACTGAGCTAAACTAGAGATACTATTAATATAGAATACTGATATTATTATTATTACTTTGATAGAATCTAGATACAAGACAATACATCAGATAATGTACAAGATGAAAGACAAAGAGCAAAAGAAAAGAATGAGAACTTGACTTCTATATACATGAATCAAGCAGAATCAAGACTAAACAGTAGTTTTATGACTTAAGATTGCAAAGATTCATGCACATGACTGAAATGATCAAAACAGAATTGCTGAAACTAAATTAAAATAATGATGACTAGATTGATGACTTGATTCATCGAACTGCAAAACAGATTCAATGAATCGAGATTATTTAAGACATCGATGATTTACGTTCTAAATTGAGTTGATGATCTGACATCATGACAAAAGTTCTTGAAATGATTGAAGAAGTTCTGATCAAAGTACATTATACATTCAATCATCTTTCGACGAACGTGATGTGTAATCGCTTGATCGATTGTATTGCAGACTCATTCAATGCTGAAATATTCAAAGAGATTTGCAATCATCAGCACAAAGAACATGAAAGCATAAAAATCAGTCTGATCTTTTGCTTTTGAACTTTGTAATGTAAAGACGTTGATAAGATGAAAGAAGATGATCGCTTGTGTTAAGTACATGTCATCATCAATTAGATCTTTCAAGACGATGATCAGATATCATATATATAAGTCTGAATATTCTTTCAGCATGATTCAGATGCATTTTTCAAGAAAGTATTCAACAGTTTTAGCAGAAAGATGCTCAACTTCATGCTTTGAATTCTTCGACAGAGTCTTGAATTGCGTTCATTGAAGTATGATGAATTGATCAAGTGCTTTCATGACATCGTCTTTCTTTTTCGACTCTTCACGAAACTCTGATTCTTCAGTCTCGACGCCTAAATCTTGTGCATGCATCATAGCAATGTACAGATCATCGTGCTTGAGAAGTTCACTATGAATTTCTTGCTCGATGATTTTTTCGCTCGTCATCACAGCAATTTTGTCAGTCGTCATGATTGTAGCGAGCTTGTATGCAATAACGAGAGTCGTCTTGTTGATTGACACATGATGAAGAGCATTCTGAACAACTTTCTCTGCACGAAAATCGAGCGCACTGATTGCTTCGTCAAGCAGTAAAACTTTCGAATTCGAGATGATGCTTCTAACGATGACAACTCTCTGTCGCTGCTTGTCGCTCAACATGCTTGCTCTCTCGTCAACTTGTGTATTGTATTTCTCAAGCAGTCTTTCGATGAAGTCATGCGCGTTGCTGATCATACACGCTTGTTGTACTAGCTTCATTTGCGCCTTCTCAAAGAGATTCTGTTGCTCATCAATGAAATCTTTGATGACATTCTGAAAGATTGTGCCTTGAAAGAGAATAGACTTCTGCTGAACAAGTCTGAAATTGCTTCGCAATCATTTCATATTATATTCGATAATGTCATGATTATCAACGAGAATCTGATCTGAAGCGAGCTGATATCATCTTTCTAGTAAGTCAATCAAGATCGACTTGTCGCAATCGCTGAATTCAATCAGAGTGATCATTTTGTCAGTCAATATAAAAAAGTTCAAGTCTTGAAGCACTTGCGTCGTAAGTCGCGTTGAGTATGCGAAGCGCAAGTCACGAATCTGAATTTCTTCAGTGTAGAAAGTGAGTTGCATGCTCTCGAAAGAGAGCGAATTCAGTAAAGATTGTTTGTCGATAATGAAGAAAAGCTCGAAAGCAGCAGACGAAGCATTCGTAATGAATTGAAGCTGTGACGTGATCAGCATAACGAAAGTAGCATCAAGTGTCATGCTGAGAACAACTGTAAAGATCGTTTCGATGTTGTCAATTTCTTTGCTTCGAAACAATTGAAAGTCTTTTCAGAAAATGAGCGCAGTCTCTAACATGATCAAGAAAGTTTGAGCGAAAAAGAGAATGTCAAAGAGAAGCGACTTCTTATTGTCTTTCTTATGAGCTGCTTGTAAATGTTCATCGTATCTGTTTACAATCTTTTGCTGCGCTTCGAATGCGTGAATGATCTTGATGAAACTTATTTCATTCTGAGCAAGAACTGCTGCGCGAGAGTAAATCTGTGTCTAGACAGAAGCGATGTTAGAATCACATTCTCATTTCACAATGAATGCTCTACTACTTACAATTCAAGTCTTCAAGAGTGCATTGAAGCTGAGACATTCTGCTATTGTCAGAACAATGACTGACACTATGTTCTTGATAATGAGAGTAAGCTTTCACTGAACAGCGAGTGTCACAATATATTTCGAGAAGAAAAGTGAGATGCTCTGAACGAATGTATACAATTTCTCGACAATATTTTGATTGACACAATTGTCGTCTGAGAGCTTCTGTCAGCGATCGAATACTGTGTAGTGAATGATCACGTACTCATCGTAATCTGCGTCGCTGAAGATTCATTGTTTTCTTTGTTGAAATGTCATACTTTCTGCCTCAGCAGACTCTTCAGAAACATCTTTCTCAAGAAGCGTGTAGTTCTGATAGTCGCAATACATATGCAAAGTGTTGTCACGTAGTCGATGACGAAGCGAGCAACGAACAAATACACGAAGTAGAGAACGAGATGATTGATCTGGGCAGTGAACTGCTGCGCGTTGCTCTGATCGGCCGCAAAATTGCTGAAGGAAGCTGTTGATGAGTCGAACATCAGTGTCATCAAAGGTAGAGCAGCGTCAACCGCAACATCGCCTGTGAGTGCGATGACGTACAAGAAGATGTCAAGGCGGTTCGCGTATTGGAAAATTCGCTGTCGATGAGTCAGTTCAATTCAGCGCAGATGCTCTGATTGACCGCTTGCGAAGTAGTCCTTAATCCCCCCCTCCTTCTCTTTCTCTGGCTTGTTCTCTGCTACCTCAGATGAGTTCGCATCGTCCGACGAAGGCTTTTTGAGCTCGACCTTGCTGAGCATGTTGTCCGCTGTAGATGCCTGCGCACCTAGCGACTTCTCAAAATCAGGCATCTTTGGTGGGTACACTGGTTCAGCTGCCTTCCCTGGCATGTTCGATGATGAGATAATAACGAAGCATCAAAAATGAAAAGGTAGGTGAGTGTTAAATACCGGCACAAACACTCGAAGCGCTGTGGGAAGAACCTTTGGCATGTACTCACGGGTCCTGAAATCTCTGCTAAGCCGGAAAGAACATCTACGTGAGCGTCCTTCCAAGTGAAAGCGCTGAGCACAATCTGCTTCGTTGTCAGGCTCTATGGTGGTCAGTACATCATTTGGCCGCGTAGTCATGAACGTCATTATCAGCTATCAGCGGAAAATGAACTGTCTTTTGTCTACTCCAATCAAATCGGTCGACCAATGCGCATAATTCCGCTTTCCTGAGCTACTGGTAATGTAATCTAAAATCATAGAAAACAGCATCGATGAACAGAAGATTCTTGAATTCAGTCCAGTCTTTATTAATCGTTTATTAATATTTGATTAATCTGATACAATCTGATTCATTGTAGTTATACATGAATGAAAATTATTCAAGTGATCAAAATTCAGAATCAAGTGATGCTGAAAATGTTGTCGTGAAAGAAAAGAAAGATAATCACAACATCATTGTATCAGCGCTGTTGAGAATTGAACCTAATATAATTAAATTACTCAATGACTGTGGGGTGAAGTTTCACGAAACATCGTTTATTCGAGGGTTTTGACTACTACTTACGAAGTATTATCTTTTGAGCTGTGACTGCTAGTTGAGACGTACCATCTCTCTACCTTGAAGTCGACAGCGAAGCTCTTCTAGTCAGTAACAACGCTGATCTCAGAAGCTAGTCAGTATCGTATCTACCTAAGGTACCTTCTTTCCATCATCTAAGGTATGCGCAGGGTTTCCGCGCACTTTAACCTAGTAAGGTTAGTTACAGATAGTATCGGGTTTAGCGTGCTGAAAAGGGCACTAAGATAATTACTCAAGAAGTCGTAGTTAGCGTGCACGGAAACAGTACCTTGTACAAAGTCTACTTAACATAGAAGTTCTCTGCTTCGAAGTCTACCTTCTACGAAACCACCTCATCTACGCCTTCGCCTTCGACGCATTCGATCGTTCAGCAGAAATTACTAAGATCACATAATTGATGCTCTGTTCATGATTCACATAAGCTCAAATCGTTCTATCAACGTGAAGTTCTCGACTTCGAAGTCGATCTTCTACTACGAAGTCTTCTCATATACCTCACCTGCGTCTTTGCTCAATTGTTTGCTCAGATGAGAATTATAAAGTACTAGAATCACACGATTGATGAACTACTCTGTCTGTAATGATCATAATATCTGTCATTTATACATGTGTCTACTGTTCAATTATTTGCTCAGATGAGAATCCTAAAGTACTACTAGAATCACACGATTGATGAACTACTCTGTCTGTAATGATCATAATATCTGTTATCAACGCGTCTTAATATTTTGTCATTTAGCTATTGATCTAGTATTGATTGGTCATTATCTAAAACGCGTCTTCTTTACCTTGTTATCTAGCTATCGTTCTACTAGTTATATCTTCGCTTCTTGCCTTCTCTGTTCGGGATAAACCTACTTCGCCTTCGCCTTCGTCATCACCTCGCTGTTCACCCAAGGATCAGGTTGATGCTCAAGGGACGAGCATCAGATGGGTGGCGGGGGGGCGGGGGGTGGGAGGTCATGGAGGGGTTGATCGTGGAGTTGAGAGCGAGACTCAGGCTTTACGGTACCAACGGTACTGTTCAAGAACGAGCGCGATCGCATGCGCAGCAAGACTATAGTTTTCCCCTTCAATTTCCCTACGTCGCGCTCGTATTCAATTCCTTCACGACCTCCTCCTCATCCCCACCTTACACCCCACCGGCTTCCTCAAGAACCCTTCCCTCGTCTCCAACGGCCCCTCCATCCTCAGCTCAAACTCATAATGCCTCCCCACCGTTGCCACAATAAGCGCCAGCTCCATTTCCGCCACGTTCCTTCCGACACAAGCTCTGGGCCCGTAGCTAAATGGGATGAATGCTGCTTTTTGCTCATCGGTCAGCTGGCCGTCTTCCCAGCGCTCGGGCCGGAAGCTGTCGGCGTCGGCGCCCCAGATGGGCTTGGAGTGGTGAATGGTGTAGGCGGGGACGGAGAGGGCGGTATTGGGGGGAAAGTGATGGCCGAGGATGGTGACGCCGGGGCCAGGAGGGACAAGGCGGGGGAGACCGAGGGAGGAGGTGCTGTGGATGCGGAGGGTTTCGGAGATTACGTTCTGGAGGCTGGGTAATGTTAGCTAGAACCCAGGGATGAGAGTAGGCATACATACTATGGCAGATCCTTGACTCTGTCAAAATCTGGTACATCCACCCCCGCTGGAATAGCCTCGTCGAGCTCTTTTTGCAATTTTGCCATGACGCCTGGGGTTTTCAAACACCAGTACAGCAACGCACAGCTCGTATTGCTTGTCGTATCGCTGCCTGCGATCAATTGAGTCAAGGCCTCGGCGGTCAACTCCTCTCTGCCCAGTTTATTGCCATTCTCATCTTTGCCTTCCATCAGCCTTGCCAAAAGATCCACCCTCTGGTTCTCCTCCGTATTGTTCAATCGCTCATTTACTCTTGCGACTGCAATGCCCGCTAGGTTTTCCACAGCCTCAACTCCATCCCGAAAGAAACGATCTGGTAGCCATTTGGCATAAGGTTTGAGCGCGGGATAGCATCCCAGGGTTGCAGATACCTCGCCCCGGCGGTTTAATACTTCAATCGCAGGTGCGTATGTGGGTGGGCTATCGGGAGTCTTTCGGACTTCGGCAATGTCTTTCCCTTTTTTTAACATGCCAAACGGCGCTCCAAATGCCTGACATCTTATTAAGCAAGCTGTATCCGTTTTGTGTTGGTTGATGTACTGACCAGGTCTCCAATGATATCAAATGCCAGGTAATTGAACCAGTGCAGCGAATCAATCTCCGCGTACTCTTGCCCTGCCTTTGTTGCCGTCTCAGAGATGCGATTCCATTGCTTGATCAAGTCCTGTAGATTTGAAACCATGTACTGCTCGAATTGAGAAATCGACTTGGAGCTGAAGGTATGGGAGACTGTCTTGCGTTTGCGAGTGTGTTCTGCACGATCACGGGTGTTGAAGAGACCGCGTTGGATGGATACGAAGGCATCGTAGTAATCACTAATCCGATGAATGCTTTAGCATTGGTCCAAATACAGGACGCACGTGCTCTCAATATAAGACATGGAAGCATGGCTCACGCAGTGAACAGAACAAAAGATGGTCGAACCTTTTCGTCCAACCGCCAGTATGCGAGTATATGACCGGAATAGCAGAAGCATCCGCCACCGAAACATGTTCTGGCTGGATCCGAACCAACGGACCATATTTCTTGTGAGCATTGTCGACTGCAAGGCAGCGTCTACCACGCCTGCATTGATACAGCAGCCATAGGTTCGAAAACGCTGCAGGAAAAGGTGAGGGTATATCATGAATCGCACGCGACCTGATATACGGGAGCAGGTAGTATATCAGAGGGATGAGGAGGAGAGTATAAGGCGTTGAAAGCGGTGAGAGAAGCATGTTCGCCCAGCTTCCACTGAAGAAAATCAGTGTTTGTAGAGAGAAGCAAGATTCTGGGACAACGGACTTGTCGTGAGAAGGTGCAGCATTGCTGTACAAGGAGTGTTTGATAGTCCAAGCATGCTAGTATCCGATGAATTCCTTTTCCGAGCTCTACGTAAGGTGAGGTCGAGGTATTCCGTAACAACGAGTGAATCAGCTCCCAAGCTACAGTAACCCCGCAAATTCGCGGGGTGACGGGGCAGCCGAGGAAAGCGGACACCGGACACTTGGCGGTTGACAGCACGGTAATGTTTGAAGGTAAGTGAGGATTAATGGAAGACTGAGGTTGTGGACAATGATACGAGATATGAGATATGAGATATGAGATATGAACGACAGCGAGGGATAGATGTCGCTTCATGCGTATGCGCATTCAATGTCTTACATATCCACATTCGACTAAGCCTACCTTAGCGAAGCGAGGCTGGTGGGCTGCATCGACGAGCAACGGCGGCAATACGGTAAGATCAGAGCATATTCCAAATCCTTATATCCTTATATCGTTAACTCGTAGTATGTTATGTTCAAGACTACTTCAAGAAACAGATCCAGAAATCCAGAAATCCAGAAGACGTGTACATATAACCCCGTTTCAAGCAAGCTCCCCAGCTTTCTTGTCCTCCACGACTCTCTCCCTTGTGATACTGCCTGTGCTCGATCCTGCGCTTTCATTCGTGGTTTTCTTGCCCTCAATCACATTCCTTACTGGTCCAAGCATCGTGTGCTCGATGTTTACCTGCACAGCACGTTAGTCCATATTCTCAATGCTTGCCAAAAAAGAATTTACCTTGGGTCCTTTAAACCACTTTCTCGCGTCTACGATCCACCATATGACAGCAAATAGCATCGGCGCTCCATAGCAGAGGCATGTCCAGTTCATATTAGATGCACTGGAGGCTTATTAATGCCAAGGAGTACTGAAGAACGGAGGTACTGACTTGAGATTACCGCCAACTGAACTGGGCAGCATCAAGATAGGCACCATGAGGACCACAAATGCACAAGAAACCCCACCAACATATATGCTGTACTTGCCTAGATTCCACGGGCCGGGTCTAAATCGATCTCCTGCGAAGAATACCCGGATAGCTATCGGGATTGTGAAAGCTACAAACGCCGCGACGGCGCCAATTGAGAACAGAGCACCAACTGCCAAAGGTCCGCCGAAGATAAGCAATGTCATAAGGATTCCGATGCATGTGTTGAACCAGACAGCATTTACGGGCGTCTGAGTGGTTTTGTTGACGCGTTTGATCCAGAAAGAACCCGGGAGACAGCCATCACGAGCGTAGGCAAAAGTGACTCGAGATGCAGCGACCTGAAGAGTGTAAGCGTGAAGATTCTGCAAAGGAGGGGTTTTTTTCAATTGCATGGCATACCATATTTCCTTGACCCATTGAGAACGCGCATATAATTGTCAGAGCAAGAATAGCCATCGTAATCTTTTGAGGCATAACTTGTATGAGATAAGCTGCCCATCTATACGTTTTTTAGGAGTCAGCATTGCCTGGTTGGGCTGTCGAACTGGATTACACGATGTATCATGAGTAAGAAACAGGGAAGAGAAGCTCGATATGCTCCTGGCAAATTTCTGGAACCTCAGAACAAGGCCTGGAAAGAATGGAGTATCACTCCAGAAACACGTACGGTTGGCCAAGGTCCGAGCCTAGTACTTCCCCGATGTCGACAACAGTGTAGGCAACAACCATCTGCAAAGCCCAACCAAAGACACCTCCGATGCCGCTAGTGAGGACTATTGCCCTTGGCGAAGCAATGTTGGCGTTGGAGCATTCCTCGCTCAAATGGAAAGGTGCATCATATCCACTACGACGATAGCTTAGCATTCGTATTCAGTCTTGTGAGATGAATTTCGAACCTCATAGTCCAGATGACTGCAACAAAACTCATGAGGAGAGCAACGCCGTTGGAGAAATCCGTACCCGCGTAAAAGTCATTCCACACACTGCTTGATGGGATAAAGCGAGGCAGACCCTGGTCCGTTCTCTTGGTTGCTCCTGGAATCAAGATGATTACTATCAGCAGGCCAATGAAGTTAAAAGAGGAGCCCCAAGCGTTGAAATTTGCAATCCATTTCGTAGGCATGCTGCTGATACACCCGTGGATGAGCATTATCAACGTGGTGAGAAGAAAGACCTGGTAAGGCTGCGGGACGAAATTGGGGTTCTGTATCGAATTCGCGGCCAAGATCATGGCAGCCATGGCGTAGTCGATCGAAGGCGCGGCGGTGACCTGGCCACACCAATTCGACCAGCCGGTCAACCAACTCGCCAGAGCTGCAGAAAAGATTAGTAAAGCCATTGAAATGCTAGGTGGAAAACAAACGGCCATATCCGCTGCTGGGTGTCAGTACAGAACCAGAGGTCTTCTGAGCCGAATACAAACTTAGGAGCAAGAGCTGCAGCTGCATAATACAAACCGCCGCTCGTAGGCATTGAGGAGCAAATTTCGGCCATACTCATGCTTACGCATTGAATGAAGATCATGGCGATGAGCCATCCCCAAACCATCCCAGGAGTCCCAGCATAGCCCATTCCCTGTCAAGATAATCAATTCCGTCTCCAAACCACTTGCTCCCCATCGCAAACTCACATAGTAGAGGGTACTCGCAAAACTGGGAAGTAGACCCAGAACAGCGAAACTGACAGAAAATGTCGTCCACAAGCTGAATTCCCGCTTGAATTCAGGCTTATAACCCAAAGCTGCAAGGACCTGTTCATCTGCGTTCAATTCGCGATCGAAAACAGGAACCTCGCCGTCGGGCAGCACTGAAGTAACCGGCTCCTCCGCAACCGACTTATTCTGTCGTGAAGCAGTATAATTTCGTATCGTATCCATGATTCAGAGCGATGGCCGTTGGTCCTACGTGAAAGAGCCTTGGGATCGCCAAGGAGGAGATTTGAGGGAAGTCGGATTGTACAAGTAGAGGTTCGGGGATGTTCGTTATCGATCTTGCAGATGAGTACAGGCATGCTGATTGGACGAAATGACTACTGTAATAGTGACCAGTTCTTTCAGGCGTGCGTTCGAGGTGTCCAAGTCTCTTTTGTGTCGCGATAGGCATGTCTAACAAAGACTCCATTAGGGCAAGTCCTTATCGTTTTCCCCTCTCTTCGGTCCTTCGAGCTTACGATTGGTTATGCCATCCACCCTCCAAGCTCGTTTAACAACGAGCCCAAGACGCTCGACCCAGACTACCCTGGACTTGCATCTCACAGGGAGACTTGCCGTATCTCAAGCAACTTTAACTTACAGACTTGTTGCGATCGAACGGGTCTCGGTTAGATATCTCGTCGGAAGGACGAGCCACTTATGGTAAGAATGCACGTGATCAACTCCGTTCTTGGTAGATATGAATACCGATTCTGAGGTTTACATATTCCCATCTAACTATACCATTAAAAGATACTGGCCCCATCCAGCGTATTAATGTATTCAAACGCATCGATTACCCAATGACCGAATTCATTGTGTGAGTGCAGTGTACCCACTTGGAGGTGAAACCAGCTAAACTTTTAGCATTTTGGATATATCGTCAAGAAATGGTCGAGCCGATGGAGTGGCCCTCAGGTCGATCCTCCTAACTGTCCTCAAGTGACGCTCAGGATGTTCTGGCAGGGCTGCGTCAGTCAATATTCTATGCTGAAGAGAACGCCAATTTCCTTGTACTGTTGGTGATCTGAAAATGCCTAGAGTTTCAATTTGCCTATATTGTATAACGCTATCGCCAAAACACATTAGAACCAGATATACAATCGCGCATTCTTATCAACTCTTTAAATCCTACGATATTCGTAAAAGCCGGGTACAAGTATGTACAACTCCACTAACATTGACCAAAATTACTGTCCAGGCTTTGTTAATGGCTCTTATATACCGTTTTGCTGAAATTCTCTATCGACTATTTTTCGGGTTTCCAGATCCTTAGGAATACTGTGTCTCCTGTCATATCACCTGTGGAGGGAGCCTGTTGATCCGTGTGGTGGATATAATCGCCGCCATAAACAATAGTGTAACTATCATACATAGGCGGAATAATAAATGTCCTTCGGAGAGTTTGCTACCTCTTGTTCGGGAGGGATGATCATCCAGCTGAAGACGATGACGCAAAGAATTGTCCAATGGGGCAAGGAAACTGAGATCAACCTTTCTAAAGAGCACTTTCGAAAACGGAAGAAGAGCTGATCATACCAACACGACATTGTGGGATAAGTGATTTGTGGCCCTGTGTGAGATGAAAACAGAGTGCCCTGGGTTGAGTGGGGCGAGCGATGTGGTGAAGTGTGAGATTTTCCAAGTAAGCGTGCATTGATGCGCCAAATTCCAGTTTCTAGTATATTGAATCAAGTGATCCCAGCTTGCTGCTCTTCGCGCTTGGGGAGGATTGCTCGCGGAAGCCGCAGCGAAGTGCTCATGTCGAGAATGATTATCAGCACATAATTTGGGTTTGGGATCCTGGGAACATCAAACGGCCTCCATGTCAGGCCTGCCAGAATTGAACCGCCTCGCAGTCTCTTGGAGTACGGCAAACTTTCCGAGCACTTGCTGGCGCTGTCTTCCAAAGAACCTCCCGGACTTCTCGCCCGACCTTCTCTATTGAGTCCATTGCCCAGATAACGTCTAGATGTTCGTATTCTTCTATTACCTTAGAGTGGACAACTCGAACGTGTGGCTCCCGTCCCCGCTCAAACCGTCGCAGCAGCCTTCGACCATCCACGAGGTCATCAGATCCAGCAACCCAGAGAGCAAACGGAGGCACTTGATCGTCGTACCACGCTTGCCGTCCTCGTGGTTGCTGATCTTTTGTCTCAGGGTCAGGTGGGGTAGTCTCGGTTAAGTGGGCTGTTCCATGTCCGTAGTAGTTCTCCATTTCATCTTCTTCGTCTTCTTTTTTGAGTTCGTCTCTTGTAGCAAGGATGCATTTCTGGGAAGCAAAGCATTCGCGGCCAAGCCACCAACGCATGGCCTCAGCGCTGACGTAGACTGGAGCAAACTGGAACATTCGATCTCGAAGCTCTCGCTCCCAGCGAAGGTCCGACCAGTTGAAGAGGAAAGAAAAGACACGGTATCCCATCGCACCATAAAGAGCTCCAGGTAGGATTGAATGCATGGTCATCATAAACGGAATAAAAGCATGTATCCCAAAAAACAGGCGGAACATGCCATGTGATATGATACGCATGAACTTCAGGTACATTTTTCCGATCAAAGGGCCAGCGTATACTGCAGGCGCCAATGCGCAGAACACACTAATCTTCTTCCCAATATCCGGCCTCTGTTCTTTCGCCAAGGCAACGAAGGTCTCTGTAGTCCCCTGAGAGTGACAGACAAGACCCAGCTTTTCAAACCCTGTCTCGGAGAGAACCCTTGAAATGAATGCTGGCAGGTCCATGACACCCATTTGGCGGATATTCCAGTTCCACATTCGAGGATCATCGTAGGTCAACGTTCGATGCTCAGGTTTAAAGCCACATCTGTTGTTGCCAAGCCAGACATCGAATCCACTAAGTGAGTGGTTTAGCATGTGCTCCTAAAGCATTCAAGATGGTCATCACCTCTTGCACAGGAAAAAAGCTAAACTGTCATCGTCGTTCGTACAGTAGGCACCAGCGCTTTGTAGAAGACCATGTACTAACAATACAGGATATCTTCGCTTGCCGTCGACATATTGAGCTCCAGGTGTTCCATTTATCAAACCATTTTCCACGTGCGTCGATAAGAAAACCACAGGCTTTCCAAACCCCCGATGTTCTGCTGAGGCCGGCTTATATTCGAGAGGATTATAGACATGCCACAACATTATAATAAAGCCATCCTCCGTTTGAACTTTATATTCCTCAATGTCTAGACCCACCCTTCTCGCATAATATCCCACATCACAGACCAATGGGTCCTTCCCCCCTTCTGTGGGCACATGTCCATTGTTTTGGCCAGCCTCTTCTTCATTGCGGTCTCCCAGTTTAGATAAACTGTGTCTGCGCCTTTTCTGGCGCCTCCATGCCCGAGCTTCAGCCTTTCTCGCTTCTTTTCTTCTCTTCTCCTCCTCGTAAAAGGGTCGTCGAGCGTTTGGATTTTTCAAGGTCAGGCGCATACCGATATGCTCAAACATAAGTGGTATCGAGGTGAACACTGAGCCAAGAACAATCACACCAAGGAATGAGAGCGAGAGGAAGAACGAGGTGAATCGGAAGCCATAGCATTGGAGATTTCGGAGTATCGATGGAGGACCATACAATGGTAACTCAGGAAAAAGTGGATTGGTTTTTGAAGGAGGAAAAGCAGTCCGGAACGGTGCCTCTGCTTTTGTAGATTGTGGAGAACCGGGATCGTATTCGCTGGGGCCGTCCCCAGTGTACTGCGACGTAGAACGCTCGGGAGTTTTGGCTCCACTCTGACACCTCTCTCCTGGTGAATCCTTTTGCTCGAGCTTATCTTTCAGCCTGTTAAGCTCCACAGCTTCCTCGAGGGGAACTGCTGGCAGTCGGTTACCATTAGCTGTTTCTATTACCGGATCCCTAGGTGTAATAAATCTAGCCTCAACAGCAGATGTCGCTGAAGCATTACTATCCTCAGGATTGTGGGGTAGGAGTGACAATTTCTCCGCGTGCCGTGCATATTGGATGGCAGCTGTGGCCTTGGCATCTGCAGCCATTGGGAAGGCGCACACCGTTAAGGCCAAGTGGATAGCAAATCTAAGCAATACATATTATCTATTGATAAAGTGTAAATCTCTAAAAGGTATGTTTTCTACAGTAGGAAGCTATCTACATTCTGTGCTGCAATTGGCGCTAGCCCCAATTGGGCTAGCGGGCAGCGTTCCTAATTAGAAACTATGTTCCTAATTGGACGACTACTCCTCCTGCTCCTACTATTGCTTTTACTACAGCTTCTATTGCTTCAACATCTATCGTGTATAATATCTACTCTTTACAACGCAATGAGTTGAAAACAAGGCAGAAGAAATTGGCAGTAAGATTAATGATCAACAATAGACCATGATCAAATCAATCACAGCATGGCGCTGTGGATTGTCCACGAGTGACATGTGACAGCACATGACCGCACGTGACCACCAAACTTCCTCGTGGTTTTCACAAATGCTTCATTACCTTAAGTACCTTACTATGCTTCTATTGATGTATTGTTGAAAACTTTGGTGAAAAAACAAAAGCATTCGTCTGATTACCTACCGATTTTAGGTAGTAGTGTACTTTCGTAATTCAAAGACCAATCTATTTCGCGTATCACTTTTTCCAACTCTTCTCATCGCACTTAAGTTACATTAGATTACACTCCGCTTGAAGCTCTCACGTTGTCGAGGTAGATAAGACTTGGTGTATTCCTTTAAATATGATGGAGAGGCAAAAGACGGTTTCGCTCAACCGAGTCGCCATACGAACGCTGTTTTTTTTTTGGTGACGCAACCCGACTATTCTAGGTTTAATATAACAACCACGACAAAACTCATGAGACCAGAATCGGTCAATTCATGGGAAGGTCTTAACCGCCTATGCTCCTACGAGTTATATATTCCCCAGGGGAACAATCATCGGCAGTTTGTAAAGTGGACTAAATTTTAGAGTTTAGCTAAAGTGACATTTGTTGCTTAAAGCTGGATAAAATCGGGATTTTAGCTGATCTCGCTGAATTGAGTTCTGCTTTTGTCAATAAAATCTGCATTTGTTCATATGTCACTGCACTGAATCTCGCTTTTGTCGATATAATCTGCATTTGTTCATATGCGCTGAACTAAATTCGGCTAACTCAGCTAATTCAGCTAATTCAGCTAAAATATTTACCTACATGCTCACCACCCTACTCGCCCACCTACTCGCCCACCTACTCGCTCACCTACATGCTCACCACCCTACATGCTCACCACCCTACTCGCCCACCTACTCGCTCACCTACTCGCTCACCTACATGCTCACCACCCTACATGCTCACCACCCTACTCGCCCACCTACTCGCCCACCTACTCGCCCACCTACTCGCCCACCTACTCGCTCACCTACTCGCTCACCTACTCGCCCTATCAAACGCCCTACCAAACGCTCTATAAAACGCGTCGATCGAGCGCATAAAACACGTCAAACAGTGCTTCAAACAATGCTTTCTACTGAGCTTTTCACTGAGCTATCTACTGAGCTTTCGACCGAGCTATCTACTGACCATTCTACTGACCACCCTACTGACCATCCTACTCACCACCCTACTCACCACCCTACTCACCATCCAAGAATCAAATTTGTTCCCTATCGAGCATCAAATATGACCCTATTGAACATTCTACATGGCTCTCTATCGAACATCCTACATGACTTCCTACCCCATTAGTTTACCCATTAACTCCCTCATTGACTTTCCCATTAACTTTCTCATTAACTTCCTCATTGACTTTCCCAGCGCATATATTAAACTGTGTAAATAGCTATTATTTAGATAGTCAAATTAATTATTAATTATTCAACGTTGCAACTATCAATGCTACAAGAGTCAGAATCGTGTTTGTTGAATCAAACGATAAAGGCGCATACTGCGCTCATAGAAATTCTAGAGATTTTAGCGCTTTTATGAATATGCCTCAGCTAAAATCGGCGCAAATCTGAAACATGAGATTAAACGGATATTTGGGATATTGACCGCTAAAAGCGCTAAAATCTGTCTCTGCCACCCTTTACAAACTGCCGATGATACCTTACCCTTATTACAAGAAGGTTGTTTCCACGTCACAGCAAGACAGGTACCATGTAAACAGGAAGCGCGTGAAGTGCAAGAAGAGCGTGTGTCACACTACAATAATATCGATAGCATTAGAAAGAGTCAAGGCAAAGCCTCGATGAAATTCCCAGAGTGTGCTTTCAGCTTCTACCATAAGTTTCTTTTAATTCCATGCAACAACTTGTTTTGCAATTTTACCTTATCAAGCCTGTTCATGTCTCGTTGTCCTTCGTACCGACGCAATGATGAAATACTACTCAACGTTCTTCCTTGTCTGACCTAGAACGCTGTTGGAAAGCAAGACTCATCTTGTGCCCGTTTCTCAAAAAATTCTGCAAAGCACTCGAAAACCCTCCGGTCTGTTGAAGACCCATTGTGACCCAGCTTTTACGGTCCGTTGTTCGTGACGTTCGCAAGAAATACGACCAATACAGCACAGTAACTAAGAACATTAGAGCCTATGAGTCGAAGCTAGGAATAGATCTGATCCTTGGCTGGTTATAAGTAAAAACTTACGCAGCAGAAGCACCTGAGATCTCATGTCGTTGAGCTCGTGTGAACATCGAGAGGATGGCCGAAAATATGAGAGTGAACACGAGCAGGATGCCAACGTGTATTGCAACCAATGTGTCGTTGTGGATACTGTTGCTGAGTCTATACAAAATGTAAATGGGGACCACAAGCTGCACGATAATCATAATAGTAATAATGAGGACGACAAAGTACTCGATGCGCTCTCTTGTGTAGTATACCTCAACGCCATTCGATTTATTCCGGGTTTCTTTCGAGCAAAAGATATACTTCGTTGCCAGATTAGGTCTTGTCCGAGGGAAACACTAAAGCACTCACCTTCACGGGTTTGCAATTGATCGCCCTTAACAGCCTCTCTACCCAAGTGTCGAGCCAAGCATGTTCTCGACCGGCACGCAGTGTCACAATGTCTTCTTTTTTGTATATGTATGAGCTTTCGTCTGCGACTAGGGGCTTCTTATTGTTGATATAATTTTGGACGCTTTGGTAGTCGCCGGCGGCAGGCTTGTTGAAAGACATCAATTGCTGCGCAGCACAGAGAACCTGGGCTACGGTTCCAAGAGTTATTGAGGATGCGCTGATAAGAGATGATACTTGCGGTTACCGTATTCACAGAATTTGGTTTCAATCTTTCCCAAAAGTTCTTTTCGAGGTCTGCCATCCTCCTCGGATAGATCTCTGGTGCGCAAGCTATCTTCATCTTTTCGTCGCATTGCCTTGTCCAAATCATCTAGTCGTTCTTCCAACAATCTCAGTTCATCTTGCTTCTCGAGCAGAACACGGGCTTGGACAAAGCCGAAACGGCGGTAGAGCATAAAATTCTCATCGCTGTCTAAGAAGGCCGCAAGTTCTGGGTAACCTTCCGGGCATTCTTCTACTACTTGCACTTAGCTCGCAACCGAGTAAAAGGTCTGTTGACTTACACGATCTTACAATGGGCTGCCGCGCGGGATCAGTGGAAGAACATTGGACGAGGCCTGTTAAACCTGACCATACAGAGTGTGCCGCTTTGCAGAGATTGCAATAGATGGCTGGTTATGTTTAGCATGGGAAACCCGTGATGGACTGTTCATAGACCTAATATATGTATCGAGCAGTGCTTTGCCGGCAGTACGCTTTGTACGTCGCCAAGAGAAGCAGAAGTAGTTTCTGTCGGAGAATGCTCGGTTACCAAATCCCCCGCTTCCATCAGGAGAACCTTATCAATCGGAGAATCCATCCGTTCCAAATGATTGTTGGAGTATAGCTGCAATAATATTCAGTTAGTGAATGGTGTGTAAATTTCAAGATCACAGTTTGGATATGGAGCCACTATATATTCCACTATTTCCCTCACGGCAGCCTTGAGCATGAAAACCAATCAGACTGTAAAAAAGGCAAACAAAATTCAGTCAACCTGTCCGCGCACATTAGATGTCAATCAGTCTCCCTGCGATCGCCGCAAAGATGACTCCGCTACCCATTCACCATTGTCATAAGTATTCCCACTACTATCATTAAGCTTGTACAGCCATCTTCCCTGCCCATTCTTCATTCTGTCAACAATCTTCGTTTGAAACCAGCCAGGCTCTGTGGTCTTTAACCAAGCAATATCGTCTTTCTTAAACTTTGCAGTAAACTGAGGAATCAATGAGTGGTGATATTGATATTTGAAGGAGCTCTACAGTACTTCTCGAGGTTGTGGAGCATCGGGAACATGTGAACGGCCATTCGAAGCTTCTTCTAACTGTATCGGATCAGCTTCGGGGTCTCAAGAGTAGTCACGGCCTTACTCCAGAGCTCTCAGCCATGACAGTCTTCTCCGTATATCGCCACTAGTACCGGTACCTCGGATTTCTATCGGGCCTAGGGCAGAAATACGTGGGAGTGCCACGCACAGAGCCTCGTCAATGGAAGGCTAAGCTGTGCAATCTGAATAGTTGGCAGTGAGGCATAACACGGAAGCGCAAGCCTCGAAGGATCAGGCAATTGGAGTTGTGTGTGTCTTAATGCATACGCTTTGACAAAAGTTGAGTACGGCCGATTTCTTTACTCTTGGTACGTTCAGCCTTTATTGAAATCCTGCTCATTCACTGAGGCTCAAGAATGATACGATTATGGGTGACCTTTGCCTAGGATCTTATCTTTGAGAGTTCAGCTGCGCCAATGGAAGCTTTGTGCGACCACACCGTCGGGAGAGTGAGCGGGGGAGCAATCTATCCAGAGGTCTAGGTTTTTTCATCGGGCACACGATCGCTTGGTTACCCCTAGGAATATCCCCCTCAGTGGTTGGATTGGCCATCGATTTACGATAAGGTTTCTCTTCGAGTCGAGTCGAAGCTCTTTTCCTTTTGAACTAAACCCTTGAATGATGGTGACCATAGACTGTAAAAGCTGTAATAGTATTGGCAGCTGTTATTTCAGCGCATGTTTATCGTACACCCTCATTATAATACATGTGCTAGAGAAGCAGCGCAATCATGAAGAGCTGAGGAACCGGTCTAGCCTGCCCTTTGTTACAAGTGCATTCCAGAGTATACCTCCGACAGCAAACAAAAGTATTGGAATATAGCAATTGCTTTTCTTGTCCTCGTCGTGACTTACATGCTTTTCAAACTTGACGACAGAGCTCTCAGCTCCAGGTACGCTCGATATAGGACTCGGGGGTTGGAATTGCCCCGCTGAAATATTTGGAATCACTAGGGGAGAAAGCTGCGTACGTCTCAGCGTCTGATCCATCCATTTCTTTGCAGCAGCGCGCAATATTTGATTTTGCCGAGTGTCGAGCAGACATACGCGACGAGCAGGCAGATGCCGATCTTTGATCAAATTTTTGAACAGCTTAGATATGTTCTCGACCTTGTCTTCGTCGAGGGGTTCATCCATGAGTATACGAAGATCGAGGTAATCGACTACAGTCTCTGGTTCGTCCTCCGAAGTACTGGCGAAATCCATATCCACAGTTGGATCTGTGACAGGTACAGGTGCGATAACTATGTAATTCAGTGAAGCAAAGCCACGACGCTCGTATAATCCGGGTATTTGATTTTCTGGGAAATCAGGAGACTCAATAATCTTCTGCCTGAGCTCCGATGTAGTGAAACCACGAGCTTCACCAGAAAGATCCTCCAATGCCGAGATTAGCCCAGACGTGAACGAGTTGACCCCAGGTATTGGCGTCGTGGAATTAGCACTCGTCGCGCCCAAGAATTCCGAACGACGGCATGGCCAGTGCTTTTGACTGCGACCTCGTCCTAAGATTCCCGCATCGCAGCAGTCGAATATGACCAGAACATCCGCGTCGGTGTCGTCGATGATGGCCTCAGCGTTGCGCCACACAACCTCGGCTCTGTTTGGGCCCTTGGACAGTTTCCCAGGAACTCGGCTCCTGAGATACAATGTTAGGACACGACCGAGAAGCTATTGTAGGATCATGATTAGTGCTTACCCCGCAAGATGAAGCGTGCCAGTACCATCGCCAGCGAACCCATGCCCAGCGTAGTAGATTATAATAAGAGTATGCTCGCCATCCTCACCATCCACAAGATCCATCAAAAAGGTTTGGACTTGGAACTGCGGTCTCTTACCATCAATGATCTGCTTGTGGTAGACCTTGAAGTTGTATCTTGTTTCGAAGACTTGATGAAGTCGTCGCACCTGACTTGATTAGTTGGAATTCGTTGTTACGGTGCGTAGTGGCGGCATACCTCTTCACCCGTTTTTAGGTCATCCAGTTTCTCATCCCAAGAAATCAAAAGGACTGCAACCTTCTTATGTGGGGAAGTCCTACCGACATTTGCCATCTGCTTGTCCCATCTCATCTGGAATCGGCCTTGTTTGGACTCGGCCGGATCCTGAAAATCCTCCCTTATTGGCATTGCGTCCGATATATCTTTGATTTCAATGCTTGGGTTCGTACAGGTGTCCCTCCTATCGATGATCTAGGCTAATGATAACAAGAAGGTGATGAAGACTTGATGGCACTGGGTCCATCTCTTATGATGAAGAATAAGTATCCAGCAAGTGGAATCAATCGCCTACCAGGAACGGCTGTTTACAGCACAAGTCGACGGGTGGGGTGTCCTGACAAGGCACACAAGTTGTCATGCACAGCCTTCGCGAGAAGAACTTTAGCGCTTCTTGGGTCCTTGTTAGTCTGGCATGTCAAAGTACACCGGAGACAGATGAGAAGCTTCACCTCTGATATAAACCAATCCCCGAACATGCTTGCTGAAGATCTAATTGTTGCACAACTCGGAGTGGCTATGTAGATGGCGGTGGTTTGCTGTGGGGCAGATTTTCCTGTCTAAAACTACCATTTCACATGGGCACGGAAAGCATAGAGTGAAAGAAGAAAGTAGACATGAAATCATAAGAAATTCGCAGCCGGTGCAATCTGTAAGACATTTTAGACTGCAGCCAGCGATAGCTCGAGGTACGGACGAATCTCTAAAGTAGGCCGCCGGAGTCTTGCGCAATCTGAACGATGAGTTTGACTGTACCGAGTGTAATTCAGACGAGTAACTCTGTACATCTTCTAGAACTATGAGATGCGTAAAAGATCAGAAGAAAGTTTAATTCTTGCGCAAGTGCTCACAGTAAAGCACTCCGAGATATCCAACCTGCAACTCTCAGACCCTGTTTGGCACCCCCGGAGTGAGGATCAGGCGGCTGAAGAGCTGTCCAATGACAAAAAAACAAGATCATGACGGGGTCCCGGAAGGTTCATCTAGCGGGGGCGGACACATCAATTACATGCTCCTTGGGATTGCTGCCTGCTATCATAGCGACGTATCAGTGCAGTGGTTACCACTGCATTCCCTGCCGTCCATTGTATTTCCCTCCGTGTAAGCACAGCAACAAGACGGAGCAGCGAATCGTCCATGCCAGCAGGCAGATTTGCGGGGTTCGCAAAGTCCGCAAGTAGGGCAGACTCGTTTCGACTTGGAGACATACGTGTCACATACGAGTGACTGTACGAACCTAAAGAAGAAGCCATACGGAGTAAGGTAGCTAGGTAAGACGATGGTTGGGGATTTGAGCTTCTGCTTGACCTCAGATGTCGGTTACTTCCGTACGCTAGCACCTGATCTAAGGCTGTGTCACGTGCGCCCTTATTCGTATTCACCCCAATTTGCAGCACTGTAGGTACCTAGTATTAAGGTAGTATCCCCACTTAACACCCATAACATCAACCAGAAAAAGATATACTGATGACGTGCTGTAGGTGGAATGGAAGTGGTTGGAATTGGGGGAAGGGGGAAAAGGGGCGCTAGCCCTCATAGGTCTAGCTTGCTGCGAATTGGGGTGAATGTCGAGGCCTCTTAAGTCCGAGTGTAAACACCGCTCCGTAAACACACGCTTCATTTCATCAGAGCTACTACCCAACTTGCACGGTTTATCCTTTTCAGAGGCATCACCTTAGATACCCCAAGCTTGGTGCAACCGCTTGTTATTTTCCAAAGAAATCCTACCTCAGTCTGCAAGCATCAGCGGGCAAATCACCAACGCGACGAGGTCCCCACGGCTGGTCAACCCCGATGGATCGGACCTCGGCATAGACGGAATATGGGCACGCGCTACATGGGAGACTCGCCAGACCTCATGAGCACACCACAGGAGCTTCCCTGGTCATGAGCTTGGTCAGGATGGAGGATCAAGCTACAGTCATGGACCATCCCAAGAGAAGACGTCGAAGAAGAAGGGCTGACCGTCAGCCCATCTCAGCATGGCTTGCATTTACTGAGAACATCAAGGGCGACATCGGCGTTTTGTCTGACGACCTCTACTCTGATCTATTCAACCGTCATTCCTCTCGTGACGAACTCGATCATGAAACTTCTACTGTACTGCATGTTGCTATAAGCCCGTGGTCGCCACTTTCTCCAGACCTTGCAATAGATGCGAAATGGACGATCCTGCCTGTGACCTCTCAAAATCCTGATGTGGACGAAGCTAGCCGGCTACCACCATCTTCTATTCAATTCTCAGCTTCCTTGCTTGCACTTCACTCGTACAGCCAGACTTTTCTGGCGAATCCATCAGTCAGAGGTGTTTTTAAGGGAAGAAAAGGCTTTGAGATCCGGGCGTTGGATGTGGAGCCCATTACACTAGACGCTGTCTACATAACGGTCGACGGAATTGCTTTACAGAAGCATGATGAGATACAGAAAAGATTTGGTGGGGGCTTTGGAGCACACATTAACGGGTTCGGAAACAAAGGCAAAGGGAAAGGCAAAAGCAGGGCATTTCCGCATGAAGAAGAAGTAAACGGTTCTTACGCTACATCATCGGGTCAAGATCAAGAGGTTCGGTTAATAGCTGCTATACGCGAAGCGTTTCCTTCCTCGAGGGTCGTCAGACAGGGGGATCTACTTCCCTTGCCATTACCAACACACCCAATTACTCATGCACCTTTTCCTCCTTCTAAAATCACCCTTGCCGAACCTGTGAGTCAAGGCTTGTTATCCCCGAACACCAAGATTGTTGTCAATAGATTCTTTCACCAAGACCATGCAAGTCGGACCTTGACAGGCCAAACAAATAAAAGGCCCTTCCAAAGGGCGATCGTGGAGGAAGATGATGACACATCAAACGAACAATTCTTCTCTGCCGTAGAAGATGATAGCTATTCGCAGAAAGCGGTTTCCCAAAGAGATGACCTGATTTCAGATTCAGATAGCTCAGAAAAAGATGCTGGAAGTCTTTCGGATGATTCGTTAGAGAATATGATATCTATGAGTACCCCGGATCTACCGACGTTGCCCTCTGGCGCCATGTCTTCGATGACTGCCACAACACCTGGACCTGGTATGCCTGAATCAAATGATGTTAGTACCCCTGGCTCGATGTTTTCGAATCTCACGGCTACAACTGCTCGTCAAGGTTCTGCAGGTTCAGGAAAGACATTCCAAGTCAAAGGGCTTCTAGGGAAGATCTCCGATGACATACTCCATCCAAAGCCAGCAAGTGACGAGGATGAAGACGCTAGAGTCTTTGTAGACGTCAGAATGCTTGTCAAACTGGGCTGTTTCTCGGGTGATTGGATCAAAGTGGAAGCTGTTCCCGCAACCCCCATGAGCCAACAACGGCATTGGGGAATTGAGGCCTTTGGGCATGTTGACACGGAACCTGTTGGATTTCGAGCCTTGAAAGTCTACGGTATAGCTGATTTATCACCGAACGCAACGACCCAATACCTGAAATCAAACGTTCTGAACAGACGATCTAGTGTGACTGCACTTGCTAGCCGACCAAAACCGACAGCATGGCTATCACCAATTCTTCTTGCCAGCATTGGTCAACCTAATCTTCTCAGATTATCTCCTCTATCAAGTACTGCGAGGAAGAGCTCTTTCCGGACAGTGAACGATCGAGGAGGCGCATCTAAAGTTCTGGCGCCTCCTATCGCAAAGGAAGTTACACTACACAGGATATCTACTCCATTGTCTACAGAACGAACAATGCAGATGGGTATATTTACAGCACTGAAGCAACATTTTGAGTACAAGCGACGCATCCTCAGGCAAGGAGATTTCGTAGCTCTCGGGATCGACACGGGAGCTAGCAGGCTGTTCAATAAGAATTCAATGTCCCAGGACACTGATCGAGAGACCGAAGAATTACTGAACGGTGCACAAGATGGTCGTCTAGGCCAGGCTAGCTCACTGGGCGTCGCTTGGTTTAGGGTTGGCGAAGTACTTTTGCCAGCACCTAACGAGGACCAGCATTCCACCGACCAAAATAAATGGGGAGGTGTCGCATGTATTGAGCCGATGAACACGCGGATGGTTCAAGCCGGTAGCGAACAGAGCAAAGTCCCTGCAACTCTAGAGAACACCTGGGAATATTATCTTAGCATGAAATCGGCGCCTATATCACAGCTTTCTCTTGGTCATTTAGCGGAGTCTACAGCAGATCTACCCAAGCCATATGTCATGCCATTGCGACGTCGTCTCCGCGCGCTGATAGCTGCAGCTACTAGTCCGAGAGCAGTACGCCTTAGCATGGACCCAATGGTCATCCTTCTCTATTCAACCCAGAGGAACATTGGGAAAGCGACATTAGCTTCGCGTGCTTGTTGGGATCTAGGAGTGCATGTGTTCCCCATTGACGCTTACGATATATTATCGGAAGATGGCGCTGGAGGTGCCGAGATGAAGGCGGAAGTATCCCTAAAGAGCAGGGCAGAAAGAGCTATGAGCTGCGGTCCCGAATACACTGCTCTCCTGATCCGCCATTTAGAAGCGTTAACAGGTGATCGCATGGTTTCTGCGCTGAAGGAACTAGTGCAACGCGTAAGGGTACTTGTAGCTACTACTACCGATATTGACAGCATCTCTGATGGGATTCGAAGTGCCTTTACGCATGAACTGGAATACTTTGCGCCAGATGAAGGGGAAAGAGAAGGCACGTTGCGCGAGATTGTCGAAGAAAGAAACCTTAGGCTAGCAAATGACGTTGACCTGGGTGCGATCGCCATCAAAAGCGCTGCTCTTGTGGCAATTGATTTGGTTGACATTGTCGAAAGAGCCGCAGTCGCAAGACAAGATCGACTGGACAACCTTGTAAAAAGGAACACTCATGGTGATCCGCACTCGGCTCAAATTTTGATACGAGATCTGCTTGTCGCTGGAGGCGAGAATGCTCGCTGTGTAACGAAATCCGATTTTGATATTGCAGTAGATGCGGCTCGTAAGAACTTCGCAGATGCAATCGGTGCACCGAAGATTCCGAACGTCAGCTGGGATGATGTTGGGGGGCTCGAGAACGTCAAAGATGCAGTTATGGACACTATCCAACTACCGCTTGAACGGCCGGAGCTATTCGCCAAGGGCATGAAGAAAAGAAGCGGTATTTTATTCTACGGCCCTCCCGGAACTGGCAAAACTCTCCTCGCAAAAGCCATCGCAACCGAGTTTTCGCTCAACTTCTTCTCGGTCAAAGGCCCCGAGTTACTCAATATGTACATTGGCGAGTCCGAAGCGAATGTGCGGCGTGTTTTCCAGCGAGCACGAGATGCAAGACCCTGTGTTGTCTTCTTCGATGAGCTCGATTCGGTCGCGCCAAAACGAGGCAATCAAGGCGATAGCGGCGGGGTTATGGACCGCATTGTCAGTCAACTTCTCGCCGAATTGGATGGCATGAGCGATGGCGACGAAGGGGCCGGTGGCGTTTTTGTCATCGGAGCCACTAATCGTCCAGATCTACTGGATCAAGCTTTACTCCGGCCAGGAAGATTTGATAAGATGTTGTATCTTGGCGTGTCAGATACACATGACAAGCAACTCACAATCTTAGAGGCTCTGACACGCAAATTCAACATGCATCCTGATGTGTCTCTTCGTCGGGTGGCCCAGTCGCTCCCTTTCACCTACACTGGGGCTGATCTCTATGCGCTTTGCTCAGACGCTATGCTCAAGGCCATCACAAGGCAGGCATCAGCTGTCGATGCCAAAATCAGAGCTTTGCCAAACGGCCCGGTGACGACAGCCTACTTCTTCGATCACCTTGCTACTCCAGACGACGTGGCCGTGATGGTCACCGAGGCAGATTTTTCGGCTGCGCAAAGGGAGCTTGTTGGAAGCGTAAGGTAAGACTCAGTCTCAAACACCGATTCCTATGAGATATCTTACTCATCGTCCCGCAGCGCCAAAGAACTAGAACACTATCAACGTGTCCGTCGGACTTTCGAAGGCCCCGCTACCAGACCTTCAAATGCGCACCCTCCAAACCCCCTACCACCTGCCAACCATACATCCCCACCCATGCCCACTCGCGCCAAAGTCAGACCCAAAAGCAGCATGCTCAAGGCTCCGATAGAACCCTCAAAGGGCAAAGGCAAAGCCACCCAGTGGGACAGCGACGAGGAAGAAGACGACGACGCATACGTTACCAGTAATGATTTCGGAGGAACGCCAGAGCGACCGACAAGAATCCCAAAGCCAGTGGATAGATTTGGGGTGGTGGGAGGGGACGATGATGAGGAGATGTATGCGTAGGCTGGATATAGTCGAAAAAGAGTAGGAGCTGTAAAATATGGCGTGTTCGGATTTGTATATATATATCACTTGGCTTGTCGTGGGAACAAGGTGGCTTAGAGTAGAATTGAAGAGAAGGCTTTCGTATATCCACAATAAAGAGATATTGTCTTAGCCTTTTGGGCATGCTGCTTCCAGAACTCCCTCGCAATATCGCATTCTATTTCTATTATACGAGAAACAAAAATGTCTCGGGTAACCCCCCAAAGAACCCCCCTCCTCCCACCTCATGTCGCAACAACCCCAAACCCAAAACCCACTCCCCCCCTACCCTTCCACCACCAATCTCTAGAACCCACCAGAAAAAGAAGAAAAAAACACAAAGCACATGAACCCCCCCGCACGTGCCCACCTGCACCACCTGCACGCGCACATCTCACACCCCCCCCGCACCTTCTTTCTTTAAAACACAGATCACATCCCCCCCCGCGACCCCAAGACACTGTCTCTGCGCCGGTCATATTGTCTCTGTAGGCACAATAAACGCTGGTCATTCATTCTTTTTTGTTCGATTTCTTTGTCTGTTTCAGTGAGAAAGGGCGTGGGGTTGTTGACAATGGGTTTAGGTCATGTTTGTTTGTTTTTTGGCTGGTTGGGTGTTTCTGCTTCTGGTCATGGTTTTGTTTCTGGCTGGTTGGGTGAAGGGGGGGAGGGGGGGCGGGTGATGGTGGTATATGGAGGTGGTGGGTTTGCCGGGGGGGGGGAGGTCCTTTCTGTTTCTATGCTTCCTTTGCATGGAATATCGGAGAAGGTTTTTTGAGATTTACTGCTGTTGCTGTTGCTGGGATCGTTCGTTGTTGCGTTGGGCTTTTGTATTGGCGATTGGAGCATTTCTTTGCTTCAGCAGCGCAGCAACCATTCCTCCGCTTTTTGAATCTTCGGTTCTCCTCCTGCTTCTTCCTTTCTTCCAACCTCTCCGTTGCTCACCTACGCTCTCAATAACGCTCTCCACACCCGCCTCCCCAGATCACAATGTGCTACCCAACACTGACACGCGTCCCCGCGTCCCCGCGGTCTACCCATCCCATCCGGCCTCTTTCCTCCGCTGGCTGTTCCGCTACGTCCAGCTCTGCGAGCACTTGCTCTGCGCTGCCGCCTCGCATTATTGTGCGTACGCCTTCGCACCGACGTCGCGGGTATCCGAAACATCACAGAGGCTCGGATGAGTGTAGCGAGCTGCTTGCGGCGTATATGGCTGCCGAGGAGTTGAAGATGCTGAAAGAGAGGGAGAGGGAGAGGGTAAAGGCTGTCCCGCCACCACCACCGCCACCCCCTCCTCCTCCTCCTCCTCCTCCTCCTCCGCCGCCTCCGCCACCGCCTACCCCCATAATCATCAAACTCGAACCCCCCTGTCCACCAAAACCGCAACCGCAACCGCAACCGCAACCGCAACCCCCACCGTCCTACTCCCCACGACGCCGCCGCACCTCCTGCGCCTCCGAAGTGTCTGTCCGCAGTTTCCGCGACGTCAAACGCAAAGTCGGCACCATATTCGATCGGTTAGCGGGGCTGGAGGCAGAAACGAAGGGGGTCAAGGAGAGCTTGGCGAGGGAGAAGGCGGTGAAGGTGAGGATGTGGGAGGAGGAGGTCGAGATGAGGAGGTGCGGAGTGGAGAGGGAAAGGCGGAGGGGAGAGAAGAGTCCGAGGAGGGGGTATGAGGGTGTGAGATACTTGAAGGGAGGGTATTGAGATGCGGATAGGGGAGGTTGGGTTTTGCTTGGGTTTGGGTAGGGGTGTGGCGGTTGGCGGTGTTGTGAGGTGGTGTATGGGCAGGCGTTTGGGGTCATATCAGTGGGAGTTTCTGTGTAAAGATTTCATTGCTTTCAACCCTCGGATCAATCCACAAACGTACTAGACCATGTCCAATTCCTGACCTACCCCTGGAGCAGAAATCCAACTCACAAGATGAAAAATTCGCGACCTAAAAACCACCAAAGTTTCCAGCCCTTGAATACAGTAGATTCCCTCCATATACGTATATGCATATTGGTAGAGGAAATTAGCAAAGAACCTCCTGATTATATCTTAAGGAGACCTACACCACCGCCGTAGTAAATTAGAGTCGAAACCAGATGGCCAACCGGAATCAAAAGGTCCACCAAAACCTAATCCATCCATACAAAGCTTACAATAAACAAGGTGAACAAATTTTATCTCAATTGGCGGATTGGGCTGAAGTCAGACCTTTCTGCTCGTGTTCTCAACCCTTCTGTCGCAATTTTTATATTTCCGCAGCCCAGATGGCGCTCTCGGAATAGTAAACGCGAAATGTTATAGTCATACAATGAACTTTCTTCAAACGAAATAATCAGGTCCTATGCAAAAAAGTCTTTCTCGAATATTGGTAAGGCCATGGGACTAGGGGAAGATGGCAGATTTGGTGAAACATAATTGCCAGCCTCGAAAATTTCGTGCAGTTTCCAGTTGGCGGTCCAATATAGGATTTGCAATATCTGGTTGATGATGAAGTACTGCACGTAAATGTTCATCACTCGAAAGTAGGCGGGCCAGGTGATTGTTGCCCACGCTTCCGAGACGCTCAGCTTCGATCTTCGTAGGACGGCTGAGACTTGCTTGTTGTTTGATGGGTGGAAGGCGTTCTCACTATTTGATGGCTTGGGGTTCGCACGATGGAAGGGTACAATAGCAACGTCCTCCGGAGGAAGCATCGACGCGTGGATCCTCCTCAAGGTTATGTTCGCTGGGATCGATACAAATGCTACTAGCGCAAGATAGAGTAAGAACACAAGGCCAAACTGCAGAACCACCATGAACAGACCGCGCTTATCGAGAGTAGTCCACGAAGTTGGGTCGAAAGCATATTGCCGAAGCCCGAATGACCGACTTAACGCGAGAGGTAAGCTCATGGTTACTTGCTCGGACACTGCCCATGCCAGAGTAATTTGCGCCAACTCCGCCCATATTTGATTGCCTTTGGGGAAATGGTCGAGGACGTTCTTGTTCGAGGGCTCAGTGATGGCATAATGAGTCCAGATTGCTGTAGTACCACCAAAGACCACTGCAACTGCGACTGACGAACAGCCATAGCCAAGTTTCATATCGCTGGGCTGTCCAGACAGGAAGAAGTCCAGGATCTCGGCGATGTACCATTGCGGGATACACATGATCAGATAGGCGTTGACTCCTCGAAAGCAAGACAAGCCACAGATTCGAGCCCACGGAGAATTCTTATGGATTTTCGCCCAGGTTTTCTGGCTGACTAGTTTCTTTGGTCTGAAATCACTCCCTATGTGACCATTTTCTGGTTTTTCAGTAGCTTCCCTGGCCATAGTAGACAGATTATTTATCGGTTCAGGGGCGTCTGAATGTTTATGTGCGTTTGCTGCAGCAACAGTAGACACGCTGGTAGATGCAACCATGACAACAGTTGCCGCAACTTGGTAGGCGTACCATATCTGGAAGATCAGAGGATGATACTTCCATAAAGCATAGGATGAACACTTACTAGGAATGAGAGAGCATAGCGAAGTGTGACTAGAGCAAAGAATACAAAGATGAGCCAGACTGGCATCATCCTCTTGGGAATACCGGTTTTAGTGACTTCCTCCGCCAGCAAGCCACCAGGAGGATCCGGATGAGTCTTGGGCTCGAAGTAGCTGGTCAGAGGCGGTTCGCCAATAGACCTCAGCCCGTGAGATGTACAGAATGCGAGTAGATATGACACAGCGATTTGAGCCATTACTGTCAATTGGACAGATCACAGAGGGTCTCTATATAAGAATTGACAGACAGATCGGATTTCGGCCTTCAGGAGAGTGCTTTTGACATAGAAGTGTCAGATAAAGAGAGTGGTAGATTATCTAGGAGATGTATGAGCAAATTACTCATTTGAATAGGATACGAAAGTCATACATCTAATTCACGGTGGACTGACACACAAAGTATTGGAACAAATTGAACGATGGTGGGAAGATACGTTAACACCACCTACACCTTGGGGTAGCCGATAAATGTTGGACTTGGGTGCCAAAAGCGCTGCGAAATAGGTAAAGAGAGGGTAGGCACGTTGAGTAGATGCTCGTAGGGGTTCTGTTCATCTTAAGGCAACAAGTATTTCGCCTTTGCGGCTGAGCCTCGAGCTGCTCCCTTTTCTTACATTCCACAACCAATGGATCATAAGAAAGCCAGCGGCTGAAGATTCAAAAGCTGTGCCTCAGGGCTGAGACTTAGACTAAAATTTGATTACTAAGCTATACCACGCTTTTCGTTGCGCTTCAGCTTGCTCTTCAAGCCCCCACCCACGTTACCTCCCAGGAGCCCACCCCGTAGCCTTGCACTGCTTTCCTGCAGTCTCACATTCTGGTGACTGACCTTTGCTACCATTGGTAGAGCTGATCCTCGTACCTACAGTCAACTTTGTGTCGCCATACCCCATCATGGCCTTTGCTCCTCCAATCTCCAGGGACGGCTTCTACTACAATGGAGACCTCTATGTCGAGGTCGGTGGCTTGAACCGGCATAAACGGGCTTCGGTCTCTGAACTTACAGCAATCCTACGTCCTGACTTGAAAAAAGCAAAAGCTACCCCTCAACCCAGTAAAGATCCAGTGGGTCACTGGTACGAGGCGCAATTGATTCACTACGGGCTACCACCATCCAAGGACAAAGCAAGAGCAAAGATGCGACTGCTGGAGGCCGTAAATACCTCGAACCTAGCCGTGCCCACTGGGATAATGAGATTAGAGGAATCTTTGAGGAAGGAGTTCAATGCAGCGGAGAAGAAGGCCAAAGCCCTACATAAAGCACAAATGGCTCCACAATCAAAGGAAGCTCCACCTAGCAAGAAGCGAAAGCAACCAGATGCGACCAACATCAATGTCACCATCAACAACTACGGCGCTGTTGGAAGTCAATTCGGGACAATGCCATCAGTAGAGGCGTCGTCACCAGCAAAGAAGGCGAAAACTCAACCGGTTAAGGCTACGAATAGAAAGCAAGCCATAAAAAAAGCAACACCTACCAATCATCCGACACCAGCCAAGAAAGAACCAACAGCTAAAAAAACGGCATCGTCGAAGAAGGGATTATCCATCAAAGAAGTGTCCGATGTGAAGAAAATGACCGTCGCCATGAAAGAGCCCGCTAAGGAGAAGCCGGTCGTCAAGAACGAGCCAACAATGAAGAGAGAGCCAGGAGTCAAGAAGGAATCAGCAGTGAAGAAAGAGCCAGCAGTAAAGAAGGAAAGAGCCCCTAAACCAGAACCTCGAGTCAAAATTGAAAACTCCTCTCTAGACCAGCGTAGCGACCCAGACAAACATACCCTCGGCCTCATCAACGGACACTACGAAATCACTTGCCCCTATATAACTCAGGAATGGAATTGCCACGATCTGTCGCTAACTCTCTGCCTCGACAGCCCTAAAGTATGGGGCGCCTACGACTTTGGGATGTTCTCAGGCATCATACTCATACCAAAGAGACCCTACCGCGCTTCAGAGACGCCGATTTCATGTCAATGGGCTGGGAGGGAGAACGGAGAAGGTGAGATGACCTTTGGCGACGATTGTGTAGGCGAAATTGCATTCCTGGGCGGTGGTCGAATAAGAGGTACACTAAGACTCCTTGGTGAGTGTGACTTTACCGGCACTCGCCAGCCGGGCCCGCCATCCACATCCAGGTCTGCAGCGAGCATGAGGGCAGAGTGGGAAGGGTATAATGAGGACACATATGAACAAGAGCGTGTTAGCAGATGGTAATCACAGCTGTGTCCTACGGTCAATGCTCTACTTTGGGTAGAACTTCAGCCCCTATGCGAAACCATCTGTAGGTGAGGGTGTATGATGAGGTCGAGGCCGTCTGGCTACCCTCATCACGTAACCTCTTCAACGCTGCGAACTATCTAACGCTTCTAATGGAGCGTTGGCGTCGTTCATTCCCTTCACATTCGGAGAAGGACCGGATTGAGCCACATTTACCTGTCCTTATTACTTGGATACGACGATTGGAATGCTGGCTGGCAATGTTTTGAAAATCAAACCAGTGCATCAGCACTCCAGAGCTCGATCGCATGAGGTACGTCCAAAACAACAGGTTTGCAACATGGTATCGCCATAAGCCCGAAAGGTCACGACACAAGCACTGTATTAGATACGTCTTTATCTACCGAACAAATAGTGTAAGACATAGCTCACTGCAGTGGACGTCTGCATTCTCCGATTCAAACGACTCGTCACGGTTACTCTTCCTGGTCTTTGCTGTCGACACACTGCGCAAGAAATGCTTCGAGCATATGTTCAGGTAAAGCACAAATGTTTCACCACAGAAGCCTCGAACGGCAGAATCATTTAGCTTCAAGTCCATAGTGGAGAAATCATCGCCTACAATGTATGTGAGGACGATATGTAGCTTCACACCGTGACAATCAGCAAGTCGTTCCAGAAGACGCACCAGCAGAGCTCTGTTTCTATTTCCATGTTTGGTAGTTTTCCTTTCATGCTCGCCTTTCAATTTTCAAATGTTAAACAGCTTGACCACCTCAGCGCAACGACCGTAGAACTGGCTCCAAAAATATATTCAGGCACTATTGGATCGCACTTGCCGGCTGAAAGTTGCTCTACAGTATCTTACTAGTTGGACCTTCCGTGAAATCATATTGTTCTTTCTCGGTTCTTCCTCATTCTTCTAGTAATGCTCCACCACCTTTCTTTCTCATCTGCGAACCTCAACCACTTTCACTAGACGCATTACCTTACGGTCACCCGTGAGACAGTCCAGATGGAAAACACTCTCAACCATACAGCAACCCCTTCAGCTTTTTATGTAATAGTGCTATACACTCTCTTGGAATATTAGCTTGGTTCATCCGAGGAATCGTAAGAGAATGGTCCATAAGTCATGCATAGAGGCCGCAAAGTTTTGTTTACTTTGACCGAGTCCCACTGTGTATCCTGTCTATTGGCTGCAATTTGCTACTGTGGCACATGGCCAAAATAAATAAAACTTTGCGCCTCTATGCATGACTTATGACCCATTCTCTTACAGTTCTCTTAAGCTCTCCTATTTTGAGAGGTTTAGTCAAGTACCAGGGTGACATACTAGAACATGGTAAGAAGTCTTGGAAGTATCGACTAAGCAAAAAATGACTAGAGAGCTGACAGGACCAGGAAGCAGCTTGGTTCCCCGTTTCCACATGTTCTTTGAAGTCCGGAAACCAATCGTAACAAGTCTACAGCATGATCCCCTATTCCAGATGGCAGTAACCCAACCTCGATCTCAGGCTTCGGCCGCTCATGGTCTAAGCAAGAAGCAAACCAGATATGAGCGATCTTATAACCTACTATAGACCGATTAAACAACGACATGTATCGCCACGGATGAAATAATTCTGTACGGCTCTGGTAACGATTTGTACACTGGCTTCTGGTGAGAATCCGACAGCAATGCCTCCTGGGCAGTGGAAAAACCTCGCAAAGACGCTCCACGCATATTCGGAAAGAAATGCGGAGACAAAGTTCTGGGAGATCAGGTTTTATGCCAGGCGTAACGGACGAGTGTATGGAGATGCGACAGAGCTCCGATATGCTGGAGACTTTAAAGAGCTTCTGCGAGTGCTAGCCGAGGATGAAGCCAGCTTGGAGCATATCTTGCCGAATGACGAGTTGAGGGATATCGAGCACCATCGCCGTGCGATTATGAGATACCGCCAACGATTGTTGACGATCAGAGCGGTGGACGCTGACGGAAAAAATACTTGGATAAAGAATGCAGATGCCATGAAATGGTCCAAGCGAATTGAATACGCAGCAAAGGGTCAGATCTCGTACAAGGAAGACGTCATCGATCTGATAAGAAAAAAGGTGAACACCGCCGTCCAAACCATCCAGAAAACTTATGGAGCGGTAACGAAAGCTCATGCAGAGGTCGAATCCTCTGGGGGCAGTATTTTGGCGGTTGCTAAAGCTATGGCTGCGGATCCGAAATTGGACAAGACACCCAAACCAATTCTGTCGGAGTCAGGTATCGACGAGCGGGAGCCAAAGAAACCACAACTGAACCAGACAACGAAACGGCCATGATTTTGTTTGCAGGTATGAAGTTGTAGAGAAAGCGCTATTGTGAAGGGTCTTTTGGCGCAGGTTCATATGGAGTAACTGGGCATCGATCATGGGCTTATGGCGTTTTCAATCTCTTTACTTTACTCATTATTGATCGGAGTACCTCAAGAAAGTGTAAGATTAGTTAGTTAGTTCATGTCCGGACATTAATCATTTTAGCAGTCGGTGTCAAAGCACTATCAAACAGTTACCCATCCATCTGTGAAGGGTTTTTGGTAAAATGTTTTCTTTAGATCTAATTTTCCATGATACGAAGCGAAACAACACCCTCTAGCGTGTCTGCCGCGCGCCCTTTCAGACGCTAGTTTGCATCATTGCCTTGTCACCATCTGTTGCGACAAGTCAAATCACAGCCTCTGGAAGACCTTATATTTGAGTCCGATGAAACCGCACAAGTCTATTTCTCGGGGTGCCCACAACTCTCAGCGAACAAGAAGCCCCCACAGACCAGGACTACGAAACTCCCTCCACAGCTCAGATCAGGAGTCTGATTTTGAAGAAGATGAAGCTACCGACGCTGACTACACCTCCCCCAACGTACAAGAACGAGACCGAGCGCTGCTAGAGGAAGAGGAAGAACGGGAGAACCTACTTACTGTGGAAGGATCTGGCAATAACTCGAGAAAGGTCATTGGGAGGGGCCTCAACGACGGCAGCAAGGCTGAGATCGGCTATGGTGAGCGGACGGGAAAGAATCGCCGGAAAGTCCGAACCAAGAAGAAGAAGTACCCGAGGAAGAAGGATGAAGTGGGTGCATCCATGTACGAGATGGAGGAAGGAGGTGGTCGAGAGGACACAAGCTCGCTTTCTTCATCAAGTTCAGCAGAGCTAGATAGGCTGAAGTACAATTACACCTCGACATTAAAGGTAGGTCGGAAGCCAAGCTTACCATAAATTACGAGAACTAAGAAGCAATTTCCAGCACCGGAAAGCTGTACGGTTCTCTATCATCTCGAGTGCTGTAACAATTTTCTTCATTCTTCTTGTCTTAGGGGCGTATAAAGCATCTCGTACACCTTCCGACAAGCCCAAAGTCGCCCTTTATTCCAATGGATCCTCTGATTTCGCCCCTACAACGATCTTAATCTCGTTAGATGGTTTCCGTGCAGACTTTCTCAACCGTGGTCTCACGCCAACCCTCAGTAGATTCATAGCCGAAGGGGTCTCTCCGAAATACATGCTGCCAAGCTTCCCAAGCGTTACTTTTCCGAACCACTACACTCTGGTCACAGGCTTGTACCCCGAGAGTCATGGTGTTGTAGGAAACTCTTTCTGGGATCCTGAATTGGAAGAAGAGTTTTTTTATACCGATCCAGCTAGATCGATGCAGCCGAAGTGGTGGCTGGGTGGCGAGCCCTTGTGGGTGACTGCTGAACAACAGAATGTCAGGACTGCTATCCACATGTGGCCTGGTAGTGAAGCACACATTACGCTCGAGCCGACCTATCTCGACAAGTACAACGGGACAGAAGTTCTTTTTCGAAAAGTCGATCGGATTCTTGGATTTTTAGACAAGCCCAGTTCTGGCCCTGGCATGGCTTTGGAACAACGACCGCAATTCATTGCCGCATATGTTCCTGTAGTCGACGCAGACGGACATTTGCATGGGCCGAATAGTTCAGAAATCCGTGATACAATCGCGAACGTTGACATAATGTTGCAGCAACTTTTTAGCGGCCTCGACGAACGTAATCTTACGAACATAGTTAATATCGTTGTGGTCAGTGATCATGGCATGGCAACAACATCGACAAATCGTTTGATCCAGCTAGATGATCTTATCGATCTAAATCTAGTAGAGCACATTGACGGCTGGCCACTTTACGGGTTACGACCGAAAGACCCTTCCCATCTGCGCCCTCTATATGAGCAATTGATCGCCGAATCAATGAAGAATCCAAATTTTGAGGTCTACTTACGGGATGAGGACATGCCAGAAAGGTATCACTTTACTAAGAATAACCGCATTGCACCTCTCTGGATCATTCCCAAGACAGGCTGGGCAATTGTGCACAAGGAAGACTTCGATGTGGAAGCGGGCAAGTCAGCTGGGCAGGTATACCACCCCAAGGGACTTCATGGCTATGATCACGAACATCCTCTCATGCGTGCCATCTTCATCGCCAGAGGCCCGGCATTTCCTCACAAGCCTAACAGCAGGCTGGAGGCATTCCGTAAGCTCTCACAATTTTCTGGTAAGATGATGGATCATTAACTGACAAGGATTGCTCTATAGAAAACACAGAGGTTTACAATATTGTTTGTGATTCTCTGTCCATAGAACCGAGGCCTAACAATGGAACGTTGCGCCTACCATTGAAGCCTATCGGGCTACACTCAGACATGTCGGATACTCCGAATGATATTCCAATTGACTTTCCTTCGGATTCCGATAGCTTGGCCATTGCTATGGCCGCCGATTCTACGAATGGTAGTAAAAATCCATCTGCAACAGCTGAACCAGCAAACAACACAGGGACCACTGACGAAAACCCTGATGATGACAAGGCATTGAGCAAGTTATGGGCTTGGTTTGTCGCAAAAGCTGAAGCAGCAAGGATATGGGCTGCAAATGCCCTCAAAGCCAGCGAAGAGCATGCATCCTCGTCTGGGCAAGATGATGAGTCACGAACGCCTTGATTTCCTCATCTTCGGTGCTCAGGTGGTTGGTTGTTCCCGCGTTTATCGTTCCCGATTTGGTTTAGTATCAATGGTTTGCATATGAGTCTTGTTTTTCTCTTTAGCGTTTGATCTTAGCACTAGATACCCATTTCCTTGCGAAGGTTCAAACCAAGTTTCGATAGTACTACTATGCCCTTCCTGGGATATTTCATCGATGAGGTACAGGCTGCTGCAAGAAGAACCTTTCCTGGAACATCGTGAGAGATATTTTGAGTGAATTTACCCAACCACCTTTTGTTTCAGGTGCTTTGAGCCTTCAAGCTTTCCCTGACTACAACTACGGGTCTTGCACATGCTATCTGCCCCGTCTCCCTCTATATATCCTGCATCTCTCACATCTATTAGCAGCCAGCCTTTCGTTACAGAATTTTCGCCAGTACTATCTTCTAAAACCAATGTTTTTGTCTTGTCGTAGACTTTCTTTATAGCTTTATAACACCCGCCTTCGCTCAAATCACTATAACCGTACGCTGCAGCCTAGGAAGAATTCATATCAAAACAGAACTTGGTGTTACTCGAAACACATCTCCAACACTTGCTTGTTCGCTCTCTGTCGTTGTGACGGGCTCTCGACACTTTCTTTCCCTGTCCTATATAATTATATTGTGGAGACCGCTCTTATCTTTATACTATACCTTTCGCCCAAGATGCTCAACGAAGAATATCAAGTCACCTTTGGCGTGGAGCTGGAGTGCACTTTTGGATTCCACGAATCACTATTACAGCAACACCTCGACAGGACCGATGAGGACTCAAGAATCATCAAAGACATCCCCGAAGACATCCGACAAGAGTTTCGACAAGGCCCCGAGTGTTATCGTCAGACGCGGCCGAGCTATATCGGCTGGGCTCTGACGGGGCCCACCACTTTTCCATCTGCGAGGGATGACCATCAAGGATTGGGTTTCTACGAGAGTGCTCGCCAGGAATTGGGCTATCGACCATACGGTGATGAAATTCTCCAATTGGCTCAGGGGGTTTTGGGCCCAAATGTGGACGTGCATAATGCTCGTGAGAAACGACAAGATTTCAACCGCTGGCACCTGACCGTCGACACGAGCCTCGTTGGTGCCACGAAAGAAGAGCTCCAATCGAACATGGGCGATCGAATTACTGACTCTGTGGATAACTGGGATTCAAGCGGCCTAGAGCTGGTCTCGCGCATCCTTCCTCCAACAGAAGAATCCTTCGACGAAATCTCCCGGTACCTGGATCTCCTCAAAGGTAGCAGTGAGTCCCGCCACGGCGCTTTCACAAATGAGTACTGCGCCCTACATGTCCATGTTGGACTACCTCCAAGCGGCGATGCAAACGAGCCGGCGCCGGTGTTCGATCTCCCGACGCTGCAGCATCTGGCTTATATACTCGTGATGTATGAAGCTGAGATCACCAAGTTACATCCTTGGTCCACTCGCGGCCCGTACTCCACAGCCGCATTGACAGACTGCAAACCCAACCTTGACACTTTCTACGCTGACTCCGAGGCCGCGTATATCGCCAGAGAAGCCGCCGCCGCTGCCGCTGAGGAGGAAGCCAGTGCGAATTCTGAAACCTCCCGGAGCACACCCGACATACCCAACATCGACTCCCTCTCACTTAACCACCCTTTCTCCCCCGTTGACTGGGCGAACGGCGCTTCCCCAACATTTCCCAACACCAGCGAAAACAACGACGACGACGAAGAACCCACCCACGAAACCATCCTCGACCCCTTCACCCACCAGCCCATCCTCATCCCCATCGACGGCCCCTCCCACCTCTCCCTCCACCGCGCCCGCCACCGCATCTTCGCCCCGACCACCACCCTCCCCACCCTCGTCGCCACCATGAGCGCCGGCGTCCGCGAGCGCATCGTCAACTGGACCTACCTGCTGCGCACCGGCGCGGGTGAAGCGCGCACGGTGGAGTTTCGCCAGCACGAGGGGTGTTTGGATAGCGAGGCGGTGCGGTCGTGGGTGCGGTTTTGTGTGGGGTTGGTGAGGGTGGCGAATTTTATGGCCCGGAGGTATGGGGCGCGGGAGGGGTATGCGGGGGAGGGGTATCCGTGGAGGTGGGTTAGGGGGGAGATGGGGGTGGGGGATTTGGTGGGGATGATGGGGTGGGGTGGGGAGGGGGAGGAGTGGTTGAGGGGGAGGGTGGGGGGGTGTGGGAGATGAGTTGGTTGGGTTTTGTTGGGGTTGTTGGATGTTGGTATTGGTATCCTATGGATTTGGATGTTGGGTACTGTTTTTGGCTATTCGGCAGCTTTGGGTGTTTGGATACGAAGACATGGTTAGCCTTACAGCTTTTGAGGTTTTTGAATACGAAGATTTGATTAGTCTTAGAGCAAAAGGCATTTATTAAAACTAGGCCATTTAGTGTTTCAAAGCCTTTAGTATTTTGGCATTGGGTGTCTGTTTTCTACTCTGTGCGATGTTTTGGATACGAGAAGCCCGCATGAAAGGAGAGGAATCAGTGGTCATAGAAGCAGCTTTAACTCCAAAATAACTACGTTGGATTCGATTGCGTCGGACATTGCATATCATCAAGTCAGGCATGCTTTCGGAGTTGTAAGTGCTTCTACCTATGGCGATCCGACTCAGATGGCCCCGCAATAGTATTTTCTCCATCCAATGCTTAGAATATGCGTCTCGTCCCAAGAATTTGTAGAAAGCGATTAGGGGAAAGAGGATGGAATGGGGAATATTAGACGTTGGGTATGGTGTTGTATTGTGGTCTGAAATTTATCATGAACCCTTCTCTGGATGCTGCAATGCACAGCTTTCTGTGCCTTGCAACTCAAATATCCAGAGCTTGCCTCTTATCATCCATCATGATATCTTGCATAAGTCCTTTCCGTAGGCACTCGGCTCACAGCGATCTATGGCCCCCATATCTACACCATACTCACAAACCCAACCCCTTGTCTCGCAACCATACAAGCGGCCCTCAGCGCCTGCTCCTCCGTATCCGTCCACTTCACACTCAACTCATCCCACTTCTTCGTCGCATACTCTCGCTTAAACGTCCTCTGCATGCCCTGCAAACGGCCCATTTCCCGCGGGTCCCCGGTGCCGCTGTAGACAACAAATATTGTACATGGAGGGAGAAAGTCACGGATGGTTTGAATGTGTTGGATGGTTTGTGAGACCGCAGCGCCCAATGTAGCGGGACTCGGGTCGCTTTTAGTGGGAGGAGGATCTGAGCTAAAGGTCATTGGAATGGAGATGCTGGGGGGATGGCGATTATCATTTGACCAGCCCCTGAGCGTTTCAAGCTCTCGCAGTCGAGCCCATGTAAAATCGACACCTCCACCAGGGATGAGGCTTCCATCAGGATCGCCGAGTACTGCCCTCTTGACGCCTTCCACGACGTCCAGGTCGCTCGTACAGCCAATGCAATGATTTGCCATAGTTCCGAAATTCCTCTCTGGGGCGCCGTGGTCGATAATGGCACCCGTTTTCCCGGACGTCTTGTTGTTAAAGGTTGCATTGACTGCCTTGGGGGTTCTTCCTAGTCTTTTAAAGATCGATTCGCCGGCTGCATCACTGGTTCCCCATTTAGGGCCCTTTTCGCACTTCAATTTTACGAGGTCAAGGCACGCTCGTGCATCTTCAATGCTGTCGTGACCCATAGTACCATGCCCCTTTTGGATCTCACGGTTAATGAATTTTGATGCTAGCCATTTCAGTGAGGATTTTAGAGGTGGACCACGAGGATGATGGTAGAGGATTGAAGTGTCAACGATGTAGGGATGGGATAATTTCAAGGCATTAAGATCGGAGTTAAGAGAATGGCCCAGAATGATGGTATGAGGAGTTAGAAGTTCTAGAAGGCGTTTCTGTATATCAGCGAGGGTGGTTGTGACAGGACCAAGCTTAGCTGCCGTGATGCCCGAGAACCTGCAAATTCTATCAGTATTAGGGTTAAACAGGAACGGCGTTTCTCACGGTGTCAGATAGTCAATGACTGCCCTTTCCGGCTTAACAAGCTCATCTAGGACAACGCTGCCATCCCAATCAACTATACTGATGCGAGTCAGAGCCAGCTCGCCCCCATCTACCTTGCACATCTCGCAGTCCATAGCAAGGACAGAGCGCCCGGCTGTCAAGCTGCCCTTCTCAATATCGTTGTCTGGGACATCCCCATCTCCAAGCTTGTTCACCATTGTGTCTACCCACCCAGATTGCTCGGTCTGATTTGCATCGTGCCTTCGCAGTTCCTCGAAGAGTTTGTCCTGGTGGGTTTTGAAGTAGACAGGGTGCAATAAATATTCATTCTCTTGCAACTCTTCCTGGGAAGCAATGAATGCAGTGATTGGTGTCCGCTTATCTTCCCAATGCTTGCCCTCTTTTGTCTCCTTTTCGGCTCTCTTTTCCTCTTGAGACTTTGTGATGTGTGATGTAAGCATAGCATGCAATGGTGAATGGACTTTAAAATACTTATCGTCTCCTGGTGCCTTCACCGGCCACAGGTGCGTGAATATATCCGCAAGAGGCTTCAGAGGTGGGGCAAGCTTCTCGGGTTCTAGTCGAGTAGGCAGATATTCATCTGGACTTGTTGCAACACGTTTGAAACCGGAATCTTCAAGATTCTTTGTAATGCTAGTTACAATTGAATCAGAGTTGTCTTTAGCAGATTCATCATTGTTGTTGTAGATTTCAGCAGGTGTCTCGTCATCTTCAGCCATGGATATGGATTCCTCCAACGCAATATTTCCTTTGAACATGCCTTTTTCCAGGCCCGGCACGAACAAAACCACAGCTCTCTTAACATTGTTATGGTGCCTCACAGCTACCCATTGCGGGCTCGTTCCGTCTGCGAGACAGTATAGAGCAAGATTCTGTAGATCGCTAATCTTAATGCCATATTGAAGCTTGTGAAGCGCAGCAAAAGTCAAACCTGGATAGTTGCCCTTGCTTTTGCCTTGTTTCCCTTCATTCATTGTCTGATGGTCCTTCTTTTGCCTTTTCCCACCCTTTCCGACATAAGTCCACTTCTCTGGATCTGAACCTTGCCCATTTTCAACCAGATCATGCTTATGTGAAGGGCTGGCGAAACTTGTGCCTTGAAAAGGAAGCTCTGGTGATTGGAGATGTGCGAGTGTTGCTCCTACGCCAATGGTGCTAACACCACCCTCAGGGAACAGATCTTGGGCGTACTGCGCGTGCTTACGCTTCTTGTTCCTTCCCATGGTCACAGAATTGTACTGAAGTGGTTTGTTGTTGGTCAATATTTGTGTAGTTCTTCATGGGAGAGGGAGAGTCGCGAAGGTTTCGGCGGGATCTAGACCGAGGCTGCAACGCTAAGCCCCTTTAAGCGATATGACTTTGGAAACTTCCAAACCTTCGATCTTTCGTCTTTATCCTGAACTTCCAACATGATCTGCTCTCAATGCGCACGGCGCCTCGCACTCTCATCTATTCCCCGTGTTCTCCCTATCCGACTTTTATCTTCCACCTTCGCCATACGCTCCCAAAACCTCCCACACTCCACCGAAGACCCTCTACCCACAACCTCCACTTCCGCTGCGCAACCCTTCTCTACCCCATTTACACCCTCGCCTGCTCACTCCCCGGACTTTCCTCCAGACTCATCAGCAATCTCAAGTCCACCTGCGCCTAAAAGTAGCGTTAAAGCAGGCACGCGATTGAAAGGATTGGGATACCTAAAGGGCAAAGACGGTCCAGTCGCGAAGGAGGATCATGAGTACCCGGAATGGCTTTGGGGGCTATTAGATAAGACTGAGAAGGTCAGTGGGGTCAGGGCTGTGGAAGAGGGGGCAGACGAGTTTGGTGAGTCATGGTGTTTGTTATGTTTACACGGAGGGAGGGAGAATGAGAGAGCGAAATCTCATTACGGATTTGTGCACCCGGCGAAGCAGATGCCTTTAAAGATCTAGTCTAGATGCTGGGTTCTTGAAACATAATGACCATCTGCACAACCCTACTAAGCCCCCCTCCTCACATCGCTCCCTTCCCCCACTGCGTCACACTGACTGACCCCCGCCGCCCAGCAAAATCCCAAAAACAACGCCGCAAAGCCGCCAAAGCCGCCCGCAAAGCCGCCATCGATAATCCCTCGTCTCTCTTACCCATCGTTCCACTCGAGCAGCAGAGCATTGACCTACCAGCCGGCAATGAAGGAGAGGCGGAGCAGGCACGGGATGCTTTGAGGGTGGCGATGAGGAATGCAAGGAGGAAGGGTATCAAGGAGGCGAATTTTTTGAAGACGATGAGGTAGTTATGATAGAGGATGGGGAGGTGGCGGAGGAGGGAAGGTGGTTAGGATGGTTGTTGCAAGTTATGTGAGTTGATCATAGTAAGCGTCTACAAAAGGTCGACTTGTTTATATGGATAAACGGTATTCAGGGTACCTGCAAGTCGTGGTCCATGCATCCAAGTATGCCGCAAGAGCATTGTACAAGAAGTACGCTGGCAGGAAATATTTCACTCTCAACATTTAGACGCACAAATATCTTAACAACGGTCTAGCCGAGTAGGTCCACGCATGGAGTCCCAGTCTTTCGTGTAAAGTACAACAAAGCATTGAACCCAATGACTCTATAAGCTGATAGGCATACCGGAGTTTTGTGCTACCTATATTATACCTCCGACATGCCACCACATGTTGGCAAGTTCAAGTGGACAATCGACAGTGCCGAGCTGTGCACACAATAAATCAATATCTCACATTTTCCGATAGATTACTATTATAACAAGAAGTCGAAAGGATGAGAATAAAATTCATAATTGCCGTCAGAAGCCCAGCTTGTGCTCCAAACGGAGATGTCATGGGGCTTGCAGGATCAAGGGTGGTAGTCGCAGACTTGATGCTTTATATTCCTCATCCCTGCAATTCGACGGGGGCCCTTTTCCTTATTACTGTAAGACCAGAGGCCAAGAACCAAGTCTCTCGTGAATGCGAGCAAGCATCGATTGACACTATTATAAAAGCCTAGATTACAGTTTCGAGAACCAAAGGCCCGTGGCAGAGCCAAGGGGCCTTCCTATCACTTGCGGTATGGACCGCAGACAACCACCAGGGCGAAACGAGCAGGTCGATCGAAACCAGCATCAATTTCTACCCAATTGGGATATCAATAAAGAACAATGACGCGCAGCGAAGCACCACCCCGTCGAAGCAGCACCATATGCTGGATCATATGCCTGATCAAGTCCCCGTGTTCCTTGTGGTTTAGGGTCATGCTATGGACCCCTTCCAGAAGGGTCTTCTTACTCTATTCTCAACGATGGGATATCAGTATGGAGATTGTAAAGATGCTACGTTGCGTTCTTCCTCTCCCATTCTCTTGGGTGTTGCTCAAGAGTATCGGCTGAGATTGAATACTTATCTAGGCGAATAACCCAAGACGGCAATCAACAAGACACACGATAGCCTCCGGAAGACTGAAAAAGAATGCATTTTTTTCTGGCCCTGGGAAAAAGGCAGGAGGCGATTTGTCCCCTGGCACTTTCACTGGTCCAGTTGACGCTATATCCTCTGATACTAGCAGCCGATCTTCATTGTTTACTACCACACCCGTTGAGGAAGCACTCACAGCATCATAGAATCTTCTAAACAGTATCGCGACCTGCTCCTTGATTCCGGATCGATCCTAAAGAGCAGCTTTCATTCTTTCATCTGACACAAAGCATTTTGTACATCTGTACTCCCTCATTCAGAAACGCGAATAGATTTGTCTTCTGTGTGAAAATACAACTCACAAGTGTCCGTACGGAGCGGTGCACAATGCTTTTGTAGGTCCAATCTCGAACAAGCCTTGTCGCACATGCAGCTGGGCTGATTCATGAGCTGGGAACGCAGCTCACACATATCGGATCTGAATTCTACGGTCCCGTTGTAGTCCTGATTAGAACCTCAATAGTATTACAGTACATCTACATATTTGCGGTACACCGGCGTAGCACATTCTACTATACTATCCGTATGCTCCTCTCGACCAACGTTGTGTACTGTTTTTTTGGATGGCTTGTTTATATTTTCCACGTGAGTATATCTCCCCAACATCGTATGCGAGATGATACAAGGGGCTAATTACAACAATGTACTCATAGGCGAATGCTATGGGATCAAGCTATCCAGGATACTGCATTGACGGAGACGCCGTCCAAGTCGCCTCGGGATCCATCAACGTATTATGGGATGTCTCAATTCTAGTTCTTCCTATCCCCATGATATAGCGGTTGCAGATGCAGACGAAGAGAAAGCTAGCCTTTGTGCCCGTGTTCGAAGTTGGCCAATCCTCTTGCATTGCGGGTGTCGTACGCCGTGCTTATAGCCTTCTACTTCGAATGCCGATAGCAGGTGGGGATCATTTTGTCAACGAACTAAAGATTAGTATATGGGTGTACTTACAATCCGTGCCTCGTCCCTGTTCTAGATTCTCCTTGCTCACGGGTCTCCAGCTTTCTGCTAACCTGCCTCGATTCTTCCAGCAATGCTCCAGGGGGAAAGGCCCATCGATATCACATACCAAACCAATATCTAATTGAAGGGGCGATCGGTCTAATCGATCGTGGCGGAGCTTCTTCTGTACCAACAAATATAGTCGGGAGAGTTCCGGGCAAAGAAATTTCTAATTCGAATCCTCCACATCTATCGACCATGAACTTTTCCATTCAATTCTGACTTTACATAGCAAGGAATCTCCAAAACTCACCAAGGTGCTCCATCAGCAAGCTTCGATAAATTACAAACGAGGAACCGGTAACATAGAGTGCTTCTACTAAGGGAAAGACGAAAGCTTTCAGCAGCCGAGGATCCTTAAGAGTGATACCGCATGTGTATATATTGAGAAGTCAGTACCTTCTATACTCTGGCCTTGCGGCTTACGTGCCACCGATGATTTGGTGGAACAACCTACTTGAGACAAACTTCCATGATCATGTCAATGCTCGCTGGAAGTGTGCATGATCCGCTTACATTCGATCATTGCTGGGAATACACAGCCCGCCAGACACAGTTGTAAAGATGAAGGACCCAGGATGACGGTCTGTTAGAAACTTCACATGCACAATACAGCAAGATCAAGCAATCTCCTTATCAGCACTCGTCAGATTTGATCCGTGGTTTCAGGTGCTGATCAGAGAAAATTAGATTCTACCAAACAACAAGTCCCTAAGTCTATGGCTGCATGACGCTTCTTGAATAGTCGGACTTTTGCCTGCATGCGCTCATGCCTCGGTCTTCTGAGACCGGGAAGAACGACCCTACTTCGCATTTGCCAAGATATAATACTCCGTGACTGATGTTCTGTTCGATTCAATTCAAAAGGAAAAACGGCGGAAACATCGCAAAGGACTCGTTATCGCAGCTAGCAGACTCCGCCCTTGGCGTATATTTTCCATTGCATACTGCAAGCTGCCGGTCTAATAACCGCATATTAATGATAGGATCTGGCAACCCATTGGATATGGCAGTAATATGATCGCGCAATCCCGGTGCCACGAACCCCGTTTGTTATGGTGATCGTGTTTTTGATAAGAAACATGACGAACCATTAACCTACCAAGCTCGTTGACGATGGTAGACGATTACCGCGAGCTGCGAAACGTTTCTCTGCCTTATAAGCATCATAGAGCTTCTGAAATATGCGATTTTAGCATAATCGATGAATTGGCTAATAGAAAGAGGGCAGGCTAATGCTAATGCGGCAGGTTGTCATCGCCGTCACCAAGCGAACTAGCTTACTTGGGGCATTGACATCTATCAGGCATGCACATCTATCAGGCATGCACGTTGCTCAGGCATGCACCCCAATCAGGCATGCATTTCTCCATTCCTCTATGGGTGTTACACATGTACCTACATGGAAGAATCGTCCAAAGATCTTACCCCCTCTCACGATAAGCTGAAAAGGATTGTGTGGTTTCTTCTTCCAACGGATAATGTTCCACTCTCGGGAAGAGGTTGCGCGATGTGTATAGATACCACTGCGATCATCTCTTCTTCTTCTCCTCCTTTGACTTCTCTTCCGTTCATGATCAAATAACAAGTAAGGATGGGGCTCTTTGGTAAGAGGTTCAGCTTCCGTCGGTCCGACAGAGTCGATTCTACCGTCGATGGAGAACCTGTTAGGTCGGTTGACTCAGGGTCAAGCTCGGGCGGTAGAACCGAGAAAGACAAAGGCCTTGCTTCTGGAGTTCAGGTCAGCGCAGAGACCGAACTTGAGGCGAATCGTAAGGTAGAAGATCTAGAGAGAGAGCATCAGTGGGATCCCAACCTTCCCCAGGATACTCTTCAAGAGCTTGACGAAGCCAACCATACCGGTGATCTTGGGAAGGAACTGAACTTGGTCCATTTATTCGAAGACAACTCACCTTATCCAGAAGTCCGCGCTGCTGTTCGCAATGTGGGAATTACTATGATCTAATTCGTGTATATTTGCTAATCTACCTGTATAGTATGATGAAGATGCACCAGCAAACACCATCCGGGCATGGGTTATTGGTATGGTCCTTACCACTCTCGGTTCTGGCCTAAATATGTTATTCTCTATGCGTGCACCTCAGCTCATCATATCGTCTCTCGTGGCCCAGTTAGTCGCATGGCCACTGGGATTGGCATGGCAATACACTCTTCCGAATCGCCAATTTAGGGTCGGTAAGCTTAAGTTCAACTTCAACCCGGGACCCTTCAACATGAAGGAACACACCGTCATTGTGGTCATGGCCAACTGTACGTTTGGTACTGGCGCTGCGTACGCCACGGATACACTTCTAGCCCAAAGGGCCTTTTACCGCCAGGACCTCGGGTGGGGGTTTGCCTTACTCCTGTGTTTATCAACTCAGATGATAGGGGAAGTAGAAATCTCATATATTCAGTTTTGAATCAAGTTAATATTTTATAACAGTTATGGGATAGCGGGAATCCTGCGGAGATTCTTGGTAAAGCCAGGTCAGTTGACAATTGCATTCCCACATAAATATTGGCTTATAAAAGCCAAGCTGCTATGATCTGGCCTTTCGATTTGGTCAACACTTCGCTCTTCTATGCCCTCCACGATCACTCGCGCACTGACCCTGCGGAATCGAATGGGTGGAAGATCTCCCGTTATCGATATTTCTTCTACGTCTTTGTTGGCTCTTTCGTGTGGTACTGGTTCCCTGGCTGGATAACCCAGTGCCTCTCGGTGTTTGCATGGATCACATGGATCAAGCCTCACAACGTTGTGGTTAACCAATTGTTTGGAGGGGTAACCGGGCTCTCACTGCTGCCCATGACCTTGGACTGGACCTACATTGCTGGGTATATCTTTAGTCCTCTTGTCGCTCCATGGTATGCTATCGCCAATACTTTGATCGGTCTGATCCTTTTCTACTGGTTCACTGCCATCGGTATTCATTATAGTGGCCACTGGTGGAATGCCTATCTACCTATGAGCGATTCTAATTCCTATGATAACACTGGATCCATTTACAACGTCACAAAAATCTTAACGCCGAAATACACCTTTGACGAGGCAAAATACAAGGCCTATTCACCCCTTTTCTTGTCCACTACCTTTTCTATTGCGTATGGTCTCTCTTTCGCCGGGATCTCGGCTGTCATAGTTCATACCGCTCTATTCCACGGAAAGGAGATATATCACCGTTTCAAAGCTTCAAGGGCTGACGAGGAAGATATCCATACTCGGCTAATGCGCAAATACCCTGAAGCCCCAGATTGGTGGTATGGCATCTTATTAGTCGTCATGATCGGCTTTTCTTTTGCAACGATATATGCCTATCCTACCTATCTTGCTTGGTGGGCTCTGATCATCGCGCTTCTGATTTCGCTCATCTGGTCAGTGCCAATCGGCATGATATATGCTTTTACAAATGTAGAGATCGGTCTTAACGTGTTTACTGGTATGCTTCTGGGGCCCTGGATCTCTTTGATGTCAGTACTAAAGAGTCACCAGAATTTATCATTGGCTACATGCAACCCGGTCTCCCTACGGCAATGATGCTTTTCAAAACCTACGGCTACATCACCATGTACCAAGCCCTCGCCTTCGTCAAAGACCTCAAATTGGGTCACTATATGAAAGTCCCTCCGCGCACCATGTTGTAAGCCCATCTCCTCACAATCCTTCCATGCACGAACAATGCTCACCTCCTTCTAGCGCCGCCCAAACTGTGGCAACCATTTGGTCCTGCTTCGTCCAAGTTGCAGTATTGGAAGTAAGCATGTTTTCGGAGTTGATCGCACCCAATCCAAACCTAATCATGAGCTTTGCGACATGTCTGGGAGCGTATAGTTTGCAAGCACGTTTCATAGCTCATGAGTCCACCATAAGATAGTAGCAACAAAGCTAATCATGAATACCTTGCAGTGGGCCCTCGGCGCCATCCAAGACGTCTGCTCAGCTAAACAAGTCTCTCACTTCACCTGCCCCAACGGCCGCGTCTTCTTCAACGCCTCCATCATCTGGGGCCTCATCGGCCCTGGCCGCATCTTCTCCCCCGGCCAGATCTACAGCTCCCTCATGTACTTCTGGATCGTCGGCGCCATCACCCCCATCATCATCTACCTCGCCGCACGCACCTGGCCGAAATCAAACATCCGCTACCTCAACGCGCCGCTCATATTCTCCGGCACGGGCGCACTACCGCCTGCTACCCCCCTAAACTATCTCCCATGGACCGCTGTCGGCTGGTTGTTCAACAAGCATATCAAGAACAAGTATCGCGGGTGGTGGATGCGGTATAACTATATCACGTCAGCGGGCTTGGACATCGGGCTGGCGATATGCACGATCGTCATCTTTTTGACGCTGCAGTTGACGAACATGAAACCGCCGCACTGGTGGGGGAATACCGTTGCGTTGAATACGAGCGATATCAAGGATACGGCGATTCAGAAGATTTTGCCCAAGGGACAGCATTTTGGGCCGAAGGTTTGGTAGGGTGGGGTGATGTGGAGGGTTATTAAGGAGGAGGAGGAGGAAGAGGGGGGGGCGTGGGGAAGGGGGTGGGGAGGTGGGATTTGAGTTTGTGATGGATAGGTTACGGGATATATTGTTTTGGGATGTTGATCCGCGCTTCCCTATTCGCTCAGGGAACTTTGTAATTGTTAATCCTGGAAGCACAGCAGCGAGGTAGCGACTTAATCAAGTGCGTTCTGGTTAATACCCTACGATCCTTCATTTCTTCTTACAGCACAAAACTCTACCGGAGGTCCGGAACTGTCAAGTATTGTTTTAGTGTTTGCACACATCAACACTATCAAATACCCACTTAGACTCGTCGGACTGGTGACATGTCGGCCTTTGTTTTCTTGGTATATGAGAGTCAGATGAAGCATGTACATATTGGTTGAACGGAAGCTACGAGAGTACTCCGTACAAAGGGGAGGAAGAGGAAAACGCTAAAACCCCTATCCCCAGCCCTAGAGGGCTCGGAGCGGAAATTACTAACCACAGGGGTAACAGTACTGGGCTGTTCCCTATTTCCAACATCGATATTTCGCACGAGCATCCTCGTTTGTATAGCAAGAACATACTCAGCAACAGGTATTCAAAAAACTCACTGCCCCCATGAAAAGCACGCTGTTCGTGTCGCAAACCAGTGGGCGGAGTTTGAAGTCGGCAGGTTGAGGTGACAGAGATTATTGACTTTACGCCCAATTGTTCTGGCTATTATCTACCCAACATCCGCTCGGGGACTTATTCGATGGTTTACTACCTACTCATCTGTTGAAACTTTGGAAAAAATCATGTCCGCGCTCAACTCATCTCTACTCCGTACAATTATGCGGACACGGCTGGAAGATTCAAAGTATTCAAAGTATTCGAGCCAAGGCCTAACCCTACCTTATCGTGGAACCCTAGACTGGGTTACCGTATTCCTTGGCCTAGGTGTTTCGTTCACTACATTACTTCCTTCGCTGTGATTTAAATCGTTTGATTTCCTATGTGTTTCCTATTCAACTCTGAACGCCATGTATATACGCTGCTGCTCGACTTTGAGGGTTGCGCTTCTCTTTTCCTTTATCTTCAGTTTGTCTCCTGTGAGAGCTCAACAGCAATACCATTTTCATGATGGTACAGTGGCAGCGAACTACAGTCCGTGCAACTCTACCGCGCCAGTGACTCACTGCTGTCAAGATGGCCAAGCATGTCTGTCGAATGGCTTATGTTTTGTATCGTATAGCACTTCTAGAGTCGTTGACTAAACATTCTTCTCTAGCTATCGGAAATAAGAATGACATAAGCACACTTTATCGTTGCAATAATGACAACTGGTGCTGCTCTACGGGAGGCAACGTAACGAGCTGCCGCCAAGACGACGGACCCCAAAATCCGGAGATCTCATACAGAATGGTTCGGACTTTGCTCCGGGAATGACGCTGGTGCCAAGTGCGAGACTACAGCAATTCCCCACGACAAGCTCAAACTCTAGCTCTTCCTCCAACACCACGAATTCTTCAAGCGCTGCTAGTTCTAGTCCCGACTGCCCATCCCAGCCGTCTATATCAGCGAGCATCGCCGCCGCTGCCGCTAGCACTGCTAGTGCCTTGAAGGTTGGCCTCGGGGTTGGCCTCGGAATCGGCATACCTCTACTGCTAGCTCTCGGCGGAGCCTCATTCCTATATTCGCGAGAAAAACGTACGAACCAAGGTCTCAAGAAGAACTTAGGTCACGAACTTCCAAATTCCGCATACAAAGAGGCATATCCGATAAATTCACCTAGGGGAGAGCTTAGTGCCTACCAGCCAACTCCAGAGCTTCCCAACGACACAGTGAAGAGGAGTCCAGGGTCTTGTTAAAAAAGCGTCCAGCTGCTCAGATTCCAACATAGTCCTGTGGATATTTAGACGGGTTGGGGTATTCACATTGCGTACGGTCTGGGGAGTATAAGGTTAGGGAACAACATCTTCGAGCGATCAGCTTTACCTATGTTTAACAACGTCAAATCAAATAGAAAACAAGATTTCGAAAGATCGTTTTCACCTCTTCGTTTTGACATCACCTTGAGCTCACACCCCTATCCTGCGAGCAAACAACTACCGCCCTCTTTCACTGTTACCTCGCTACACACCAAACGTTTCCTCTGCATTCTCAACAGCCTACCTCTCCCGCTATCTGCCAAGCACACACCCATCTTCCCTCCTTTACAGCTATTGCGAAAAGAGCTCAAAGCACATCACTGTGTTCCCGACTAGAAGAACAGACTCTGTCCAATGATGAGTTCCCCCAGTCCATCTCGAAACAACACCATATCTCTCGCCATCTCGCAAGCAGCCCACCGTCTCGATCTGTCCCCTACTCCCGCTAAAGCGACACGAACGATCTTTCCATTCTGGCCACGCAAGAGCCAAAGAAACAGTCAGCAAAATGCGCAGGGATAGTGATCACAATGACTCGGAATAGTTCAGTCGACGATGCAATGGAAGAGCTCTAGAAGTCTGTCTGGTATTGGATGTGAAAGCGGGTATCTTAACTTGGGTCAAACGTTGAAAGTGACGCGAAACGATGCATTCGATGCCGTAGGTATACATATTTCCAAAACATCCCGAATTTGCTTAAAAGCCATTTTGAAACAGATTACCCAGCTCACACATTTACGCCGTACGGTGGGTTTTTCTCGAGCGAGCAATATAACCAATTTGGCAAATCAGCGACAAGCCATCAAAAAACCACCTCCTCGCCTCCCCATATCCGCCTTTCCTCCATGTTGTATCCCTAGCTTTTCGTGGCGTCCGGACAAAGAAATTGGAAAATCGTTGTTGGCGAGAGAGGAGTTGAGGCGTCAATGTAGGGAAGGGGGATTGTTGATGGGTTTGAGTCGTGATTGGGTTTGGAGGAATCGGGGGGATGGGGGTTGGAGAGGGTATTTTGAGGAGGGTGTTAGATGACGTAAAATACGAAGTATGTTAGAAAATGAGAACTTGAGAGAATGCATGCAGCATACCTTACAACCCTTCCATTAACTATCTGGCTAAATGCTATAATCAACGCCATCCAAACCCCTTTACCCCATCTAAACACCCTCCTTCCTTCCCCCCTCACCCCTCTCTCTAAAGCTCCTTCCCCAACCTCTCCGCCAGCTCGTCCACATCCGCATCCTTCTCCTGCGGTACCTCTTTCGCCTCCTCCTCATCCGCGTCCTTGAGAATCTCTTCCCTCTCCTCCTCCTTTTCCTCGTCGTCTTCGTCTTCGCCCTCGTCTCCTCCTTCATCCTCGTCCTCACTTTCCTCCTCCAAATCGCTCAGCTCGTCCATGCCCCATTCCCCACCCCCTGCATCATCCACTCCCGCATCCTCTCTCCTCTTTTCAAGCAATGTTCGTAACCCCTCGACACCCTCGTCATCCTCGGAGAACTTGTTGCCGTTCAACTCCACCCTCCTCAGTCCCTCTAGCCCGCCCTTCTCAGTAGCTACGAAAAGGGCTTTGGCGCCCTTGGCGTCAATGTCGTTGTATTGCGCCCTAAACGTCCTCAGATGCATGTTCTCGCCTTTTCCTAAGGCCTCAGCGACCACAACCGTGCCGCGGGCGCCAAGGAGGCAGTCGCCCACGCCTAGTTCGCGGAGAGAGGCCCAGCGGCCAACCACGGAGGATAGGGCCTGGGCGCCGGAGAGCGTAAACGTGTTGTCCTGCAGGTCTAGGACTTCGAGCTCTTGGCAGCTTTTGAGGCCGTCCCGGAGGAGGAGCGAGATGCCTTCTTGGCGGATGCCGTTTTGAGTCATGCGGACTTCTTTGATGTGGGTATGGGCTTGGAAAGCTCGGACCCAGGCTTTCATGCTTCCACTTTCTAAGCGATTACGCCCGCATACTATGGTTTCCAGGTTGGGGACATCCCTCCCCTCCTTCCTTGCCTCTTCTTTCCTCTTCGCCAGCTCCGTCAATGCATCTGCAATCTTCGCACCGGCTTCAGGCCCTAAGCCATTGTTATTGAGTATTAGACATTTTAGCGGCACATGCTCCTTCAAAAATTCGACCAGCGGCGCTTGGGTGTTCAAGCCAAAAGCGTTATCACTCAGGTCGATGATGTGGAGGTTGGGGAGTTTTAGGCAGGCGGTGAGGAGGGAGGAGAGGGCTGGAGGAATCTCAGAAAGCAGTCGTGAGGTAAATATATCAGCTAGGTTGGCGGTGTGAAGGCGAGATTGGGAGGAGAGGTGGGGGGCGAGGTGCGCACAGGCAGGGGCGCCGAGGGTGTTGCCGCCTAGGTGGATGGAGGTGATTGTTGTAGAGTTGACAAGGGGTTGGATGTGAGGTTGGATGTCGGAGGCGGTGTCGAGGCGGAGGGAGGAGGTCGAGAGTGTGAAGTGGTTGCGGGACTCGGAGTCGGGGGGTTCGAGGGGTTCTCTTGTGTCTTTGGAATTTATGGAATTTATGGAGTTTGTGGAGTCATTCAAAACATTGGTGTCTGGCTTGGTCGCCATGATTGTAGAGTAGTATTTTTGTGGTAGAGGAAGTATGCTCCGGTAGTGTGCAAGAAATGGTGATTTGAAAGTGGAGGAATCAAAAGGTGGGATGTGTGTTGCTAGGGGTGCACGCATGTGAAATTCCATTTCTGATATTTTCGCATTTACATTGAAAATTAGGATCACTGGGCGAAGAGATGTCGAATTCTCCTGGAAATCATTCCTTCTCCGCATAACCCGGCCTCGAAATTCTCCAAGCCAAAACCATGACCTTCCCTTCATAATCGTTCTCCTCTTCCTCCTCTTTCCAGAACTCAAACCCACACTTCCTCAGCACCGCCATACTAGCATGACCATCCTTTCCGGTAATCGCCTTCAGATAATTTCTCTCCTCGCCTTCCAACAAAGGATACCCCTTAGGCCAAGTCTCCCAGTAGACCTGAAGGAATCCCTTCAGAGCTTCGGTGGCATATCCTCGACCCCAGTAGGAAGGGTCAAAGATATAGCCAATCTCAGGAAGATGATGTCCGCCACATAGACCTATGGCCTTTACAAGATCTCGACCTGACGATGTTTGCGCGTCGTCCTCGGTTTCAGTGGTAGGTAGAAGCTCAATGCTAAAGTTAAAGCACAAAGGATTGGACAGCCTCTTTCGGATCCATTCACGGGTCTGAAAGATGTCGGTTTCTGGAGTGCTGTGGTTACTCAGTAAATGGAGTTATGGAGTCAAACGTTTTCCATCCTCACTCACGTCCAGTAGAAAACCTTTGGGTTAGATCTCAGAGCGAAGATGTCATTGTCATCTTCCATTCGCATTGGACGAAGCAGGAGTCTTTCCGTTCTGACTGTGATCTCGTGACCACCAGGCAAAGTTGTTTCGGACATATTTCCTCTGTGCTTTAAACATACCAGTTGCTTCCTTTATAGGTTGCACTCGATGCAGTGAGTCACATGCTTTGAAGCTCCGATGAAATCACGTGCATTCAGACGCAAGCCACATACAGACAGGCGTCATAGCATCGAAGGGCATAAAACTCTCATAAAATCTCGACGAAAGCAAAGTTATATCTCAAGAAAATGTCGTGGCAGACAGACAGGGTAAAGGAGCCTAGAAACGCTAAGCCCTATTGCAAGCCCAGCCCTACCGGCTCGATCCGCCGCTTAGAAATCCATTCGAGATCGACATCAACATCTCAATTCGCCATCCAGCACCAGCAGCAATACCCACTGCCCACTACAAACCAGCCTACTGCAGCCCAAACATCTAAAATGTCGTCCACGCTCACCACCTCACAAGCCAGTAAGTATCCCTCCAGCCATCTCAAGCAAATCCGCAAACTCTGATCACCTCCACAGCACCAACCACAGCAACGAACATGGCCTCGGATCTGAAACCGCCTGGTACCGCTGCGGCTGCTGTGAAAGTACATTTCCTCTCCTATCCGCACGCGCAATGCCAATACCCACGCTTCCCCCCACAATAGCTCCTCTTCGTTCCTCTTGCGCGCATGCCCCAGATACGATATGAGAGCGCTACAGAAGTTGATGAAAGGCTAACACACATTCTTCCCCAGCCCTGCTGCGTCTGCAAAGACGAAAAGGCCTCCCGAGACGAGTGCATGTTGTTCTCCACAGCGCAGGATCCGCAACGGGAATGCGAGGGCATGGTGGAGAAGTATAGGAGTTGTATGAGGGGGTTTGGGTTTCAGATCGCCTAGGGTTTTGAACGTCGAGGTGGTGCCTCGGGGGCATGGATTTTGGGTCGAAATGCTGGTGGAGAAGAAGGGGTTGATGCATTAGGTTGGCGCGATTGAATGGCATTTACGGCTGCATGTATAGAGGGTGTGACGCAACTCTGGCGAGTATTGTAGAATATTGTACCACGGTGTATGTTTATATGAACAGGGTATCTTGAGAAGCTAGAACGGGGAATTCTCCGTCGAGAGACTATCACTGCTTCTTCTTCCTCTCATTCTTCTTCTCACTCTCAACCCGCATTCGAAACCCCAAATACTCATCCATAACCCCACTCCTCAGTATCAACTGCCACGAGCACCAAAGGAGGCACACCGCGAACCCTACGGCTCCGATGATGCAATTCAGCACGACCCAAAGATCCGGCTTTCCCTGCGGTGGTTCCACAAATGCTTCCACGAAATGCCATGCGACCATTGCAGTATAGAAGCCAAGATGCAATATCTTAATCGGCATCGAAAGGCCACCTTTCCTTGACTGCCGTCCGAAGTATAGCGAAAGAGATGTCGGCGGTAAACCCAACAGGTAAGCCCAGAGCAGCGATAGGACGAAATAAGGTACCCTCAGCTCATCCCTCTTCAACAGTGGAAACAACGTCCAACATCCCAGCAGATTCGCCCAACCCACCCACGCCCTAATCTCGATTCCTAAACCTGCCTCACCACCTAAGAGGACGGTCATTGGGAGTAGAGGTAATAGCACGCTTTTTTCATGCACCTGAAAGCTGCAAAGATAGAAGCCCCATGCCGTACTAGCCATTGCCCACGGCAGTAATTCTCTGCGCGGGAAGTAAGATATCGTTATTAGGGTAGGTAGGATAGAGATGAATGTTGCTGTGAGCGAGGCGCGCTGGAGGAGAGGGATCGAATAGCGGTTCAATTTATGGACGGTATGGATAACGCACCAGGCATTTGCAACCTTGTCTTCGAAGAGGCCGCGGGCGAAGGGGAAAATGCGGTGGAGAGATTGGGAAACTTGAAGGAGGAGTGGGTAATAGAATGCTTTCGTATCGAGGGTGATTGGGAGAGAAGACAGATAAGAAGGTAGAGGGGGGGTTTTGAGGTTGGGGGTTGGTGATATGCCGCGATGATTGTCGTATAGAGCACCTAGGAGCAAGGGGCCGAACATGACGGCGAAGGAAACAGCAGTAACACCCGCAATAGCAACAAAGCGGCGAAGATTGAGCCGTGGGGCTAGGCATGAGCCGAGGAGGTACGCAAATATAGCAGGGGCATAGTAGAGTGCCATCTGCTTAAAGGAAAGAGCTGCAACGAAGAACACACAGCCCCAAAGGGATCTACCTGCGAGCATACTAGAGATGCTTGCGAGTACGAAACCTAGCATGACAGTATTGTATTGGAAGTGTGCATGGTCAATGAGGATAGTGGAGGGTTGCATAAGTATAGCTACTAGTGCGACTGAGCCTTTCCATTTGTTGATCCCGCGCAAGCGGGACAAATTGCGGATAAGGATGATGGCCGCGGGGATGTAAATGAGGTATTCAGAGACGAGAACTGTAGCCCGCATGTATACCTTGAGCAGTTGGTCTTCGAAGCCTCGGGACGAGAATAAGGAGAACCATGCTGGATTAATGATGGATCCGCTAGTGATTGCTGTTAGCAACAGACTGCCCGACTCTTGGTAGTACCATATGGCATCCTCACATCTTTCCAAGGAGCCAGCTGTGGTATGCCGTCAAGGGTGGGTAGTCCAAACCCCAATATTCAAGATCGTAGAAGTACCATTGGGATATTGGCAGATGCGTTGTAATCTCCATCCAGTGCCTCTGAGCTTCAAAATCTCCATGCATTGGGGGCGTTCGAAAGCCAGAGTAGCCCCAGAAGCCAGCTGTCCATCGAAATAGACCTACGGACATTAGAATTAATGGCAACAGGATCCACTGTGAAGTCGAGGTTTTTGCAGGCCATAGGAAGGCTTCCAATGGAAATTCCGGGGCCTGCCCAGACGTTGTCCGGACATCTTGTCGATTTATAGGCGCTGAAGAGCTTGGCCCGTTGGCCTTCCTTCTTGGCTTGTGGAGAGACGCCATTTTCTTATCAAAATTCAAAGTCAATGAATGAGTACTTTTGGAGGTCAACACGACTTTCAGGGAACAATCTTCGGCGTTACCACTAGCGTATGAGGCTGCATTAGCAAAATGCCAAGAAGGCGGTCAAGGGAATTTTTCTCAAAGCTCAAAAGCTCGAGACCCCGCCCACAAATTTCTGGATTTTCTTCTTACTCACCCAGTCAATACAATACATCTTTTGTATGTTCTGACTATCATATCACGCAAAACTTCTAGATACTCAACATCCTTTATGGGTTTTCTTTCCGAGGGTTCATCCAAAGAAATCTGAGGTTGTCCGAGAATTGTGACTTGAGAGCTTATCTGTGGGCAGGAATACTAGTTCCTTCTTGAGGGTTGACTTGACAAGCTATATCAGTGGGCATACATTGACTACCGAGGGCTCTTGAGCATACGCACCTTACTCTGAGATACTTGAACAGTCGCGCTCCAACGCTTCTGACTTGAGGGATTCTTCTGTGGGCTTGTGGGCTTTTGACGCTAGTGGGCTTATCAGACAATCGAAGGGTTTGCCGCACACGTGGAAATTCAACACTTGAATTACTGAGATTGAATTTCAATCAACAGAGTTTGCAATTTACAAAGAATAGCTCCTGAGAGTACGTGTTTTCTAGATCCTCCTGACTCACGTATTCCTATATTACTGGCACAGTCCACTAACTTGCAGACTTATCTATCACAGGAAAACAACTTCATTACAATGGCAAAGACAAAAGCAGTTCAGCCCGTAAAGGCTGGCAAGTCCGACAAGGTCAAGGCGATTTCTTCATTCAAGGCTGGCGGTGTTACTAACTGTTCTCAGGCCCCCAAGTCAAAAACCATGGAGTCAGTAAAGCAAGTTGCGATCAAGGCAGACAAGGTAGGGAAAGAAGAAAAGAAGGCCAAGAAAGCCAAGAAAGAGCCAACACCTGAGCCAAGCAGCGACGAGAGTGAGAGCGATAAGGAAATGTCGAGCGCTAGCTCTGCGAGCAGCGATGATGAGTCGGACGCAGAGGCGAAGCCAGCTACCAAGACAAACGGAGTCAAGGTGAACGGTTCGGCTAATCCAACTGCTGCCGTTGAAGATGATAGCTCCGATTCTTCCTCATCGTCTAATGACGAAGCCAAGCCTGCTGCGTCCAAGTCTAATCCAGTTCAAGCAATGAAGAAAGGAGCTGCCGCAAAGGCAGAGTCTGATAGTGATGATGACAGCGAGGAAGATAGCGAGGACGATAGCGAAGAAGAAAGTGAGGATGATGTCAGGGAGAATTCTAGCGAGGGTGAAAGCGCTGATGAAATCCCAGCGGCTGCTGGTGCTATCGACCACAAGGCCTTGAACGGCGCATTGAAGAAGGTGGCTTCGAAAGACGTATGTTCAATCACTGCGAATAAGTGAGGACTTTTGACTGATCTTGGTCTCTAGGCATCTTCCGACGAGGAGTCTGACAGTGAGGGGTCTTCTGGATCCGAGGAGGACTCATCTGAAGATGATAGTGAGGAAGAAGAAGCCCCCGCCCCCAAGAAGCGCAAGGCGGAAGCCGACGCCGCTCCTGTCGCGAAGAAAGTTAAGACCGAGAGTACCGGTGACGATGCGTCCAAGCGAAATCTTTTTGTCGGCAGTCTATCATGGAACGTAGATGAGGACTGGCTTACGAGAGAGTTTGAATCTTTTGGAGAGTTGTCGGGTGTCCGGGTCATCACTGATAGGGACAGCGGCCGCTCTAAAGGGTAAGCAAATCTGGTCATCGTCCTTGCAACACCCACTAACGGTACTGCAGATTTGGTTATGTCGAATTCACCAACGCTGAGGATGGTATCAAAGCACAGAAGGCTATGCATGGGGCTTTGGTTGACAACCGTGCTCTCAATGTCGACTTCTCCACCCCCAAAGCCGATAGGCCAGACCGTGTCAAGCAATACGGAGATCAGAAGAGTCCACCAAGCGACACCATTTTCGTCGCGAACATTTCATTTGAGGCTACTGAAGACATCATCGGAGAAGAATTCGGGAAGCACGGCGACGTGATTGGCGTTCGCCTGCCCACTGACATGGAGTCTGGCAACCCCAAAGGCTTCGGCTACGTACAGTTCTCCTCAGTCGATGGAGCAGCGGCGGCGCTGGAAAAGATGAGCGGCGCTTCGATCTGCGGGCGTCCCGTTCGTCTTGACTTTTCCACACCTCGCCCAAGCAACAGCGACTCACCCCGCGGAGGTCGCGGAGGCCGTGGAGGCTTTGATCGTGGAGGACGTGGTGGAGGACGCGGTCGTGGAGGCTTCGACCGTGGTGGCCGTGGAGGCGGACGTGGCGGAGGCCGTGGAGGTCGTGGAGGCTCAACCAACCGTGGTGGCTTCGGGGACTTTCAGGGCAAGAAGATGACCTTCTAAGGTAATTCGAGCCTCCCTCTGGCCTTTACGGCATCCTGGGTAAGTATCCGCGATCACGTTGTATGTCTGATGGGCTCTTGCAATTCCTTGCACCTCCCGAATCTCCTCAGTCCTAAAAGTTTTTGTTTTCGATCTAGCTGTTGCTTCCCAATATTCGGTACTTGGTTGCACAGTCCGTTGGGATATCAGCTTCTAAGCTCCTACATAATGCGACAGATGCTTGTAGGATAGGCTACAGTTAGATAGAGGAATCAATACAATTGTTTACATATGGGATCCCGGAAGATAGATTTATAGGATCAGGTGACCAGAAGCGTTTACTGTACCTGTGAGGTCCGACCATTCGATCAAGTTCATCGACCATATCATACCGTGAACTGCTCATGCAGACAGTCAATATTCTCTGATAGATTCTTGCCAGCATATCAGAGAGTCCTCGAGCTTGCTCCTATCCAGTGGGTATGTCAACCTAAGGTACCAGTGCGAAATCCTTGATCTCTAAGCTACCTTAAGGCCCCGAACCCTTTATCGATTGGCGCGATGATTTAAGTGTAGATGTCACCCGCCAGGGTCCATCCATCCTACTACGAGTACTGTTGGGCCAGTCGGTGTGATCATTTCAACCATCAGTCTGTATACAAGTACAGCTGGGTCACGAAGCAGTGTCTCATTCACTGGTTTGTGATGGCAGCAGCCGGCTATACTTGAGCAGAATCTTCAGCGTATGACGAAGACGTCTCGATCAGAACAAAGAGCGCCGCGTGACTTATGCCCAAGGCGACAGATCTTGGAACACACAAGCACGCATTATTCGAGGACATCTCCACTCTTATTCAAACAGTTGTTCGAGCAACTGTTCGTTGCGATTCATTAGGCAGCAATCGAACTATATAGTGCGATGACGATGCCTCCAACGAACATCGACAAACTGGCTCAAGCGAGAGAAGACCTCGGGGCTCGTGTAGCGCAGCAAGTGGAGGATGTCTCTAACGTCGCCCCATCACCTTCTGGGGTCAGGAGATTGCGGTCAGACGGTATGTAGATGCTCGGAGCAAAGATCTCGATCCTCTTCCTGCTTTCCTCTTCCAGCCAACTTGCATGAAGAAAGCGGAGAAGTCGACAGCCACAATGAACACTATATACTCATTCGATTATTATACAGAATCTTGGATCGAAGTATCCTCGCAACCTTCCTCATCTTCGCTATCTTCAGCCGCAACAGACGATGTCATTACAACCGGCCTCAGAGTGCAGTCGAATGCCCGCCGAAGACGACGTTTGACCCGAAGTGTATCTTCGCCATACGTTGGTCCGCCCCGATCTGTGAGCACGACAGGGAGTAGTCAGGAAGAATACGAAGAAAGCGAGAGCGAATCCGACCGCATAATGAACAGCTCGAACGAGGGTCTTGAGCGCCATTTCACAAGTCCACCTGCTGCGCCGTCTTCAGTATCCGACGATCTGGCTTCGAACGAAGGTGGAGATGATGATGATGAAAACTCCACAACCTTGGGTGTCACCACTGCCCAGCCAGCTTTTAGGCCCCAACCTAACGCTTTCTCTCACCCCCCACAATCCGCTACAACGCGCCAAGCCCGCTCAGCAGAAACTCAAAGACCATACTTTTCCACACCCAGAGGTTCTACTCCCCGCCAAACCGCAAATTCTTACCCCAACCAAAGCCCTCGGTCCCATACCCCTTACAACATGATATCCCCATCCCATGCAGCCGACCACGACGCCGCCCTCCGCGCCTCCCTCTCTACCCTTCTATCCTGCGCTCGCGCTCTCCCAAAACGCGAGCAAGCCCAGCGCAGCAACCCCAACCCATCCGCAAACCGCATCGAACCCTCCACCCTCCGCATGATACCCGAGTCCGTTGTCATGGGCGGCACCAACGCACGCCCCACCGCCCGCCGCCTCTCAACCTCATCCTCCACAAGCGCATCCCCTTCCGTCCATGATAAAGGCAAGCGGAAAGCTTCCACCTCGAAGGACCGCCGTGAAATGCGCAAAAAGCGGAGGGCGAGTGGCGAAGGGGAGATGATGGTCAGCCCGACGCTAATGACCTGGGTGGTGAGTGCCGGGGTGGTGGTGCTATTCAGCGCTATTAGTTTCTCAGCCGGTTATGCCATTGGTAAGGAGGTAGGCATGATGGAGGTAGGAGCCGGTGGCGGTGGGGAAGGAGTGATTTGTGGGAGGGAGGTGGGGAGGGGGTTGAGGAAGCTGAGGCTGGGGACGCCGACAGTTGTGAGGGTTTAGAGCGGTGGTGGCTTGGATAGGTTGGGGAGTTAGGAATGGGCGAGTTAAGTTGGATTGGGTATGCAGCAATATGAAGATGATGTTATGAGATGGATGAGGTTACGGGGTGGATGCACGTTGGTGATGGTGCCGAAGGGTTTCTAGTCGAAGTCCTACTTTACAGTTCTCGTTTGCTGCTAGCTCTCGGTACCGGCTCTAATCATTCAGCTCTTTCTCTCCCCTTATTCAAAGGGCGAATATAATACAACTTCTCACCTTCCCCCCTCTCCTCTAATTCATCACATCCTCCATCCCTCATCTCGATCGTTAACCAAACAAACCAAACCCCCCCCCCTCCGAACCGAGCTGAACACACTCGTGTACGATCTGATCGCAGGAGATCCATGGCACGAGCTTACTTGAGGAAAGAAAGAAAGAAAGAAAAAAAGGGAGGAGGGAAAAGAGAAGGGCCCAGAAAATTGATAACGGTGATGTAGGGATTCCTAAATGTGGTTCTGAGTTGTTACTCGTTGAATGATTCGGTTTTTCTGCGAAATTTGTAAAAGGAGTCAGCGACGTAGTCTATCCTATCTCATCTCTTATGAGAAAAAATCCTGATGTAAACTTCCTTCCTCACATTCCCACTTCTCCCTCCCCATCCCTAAGTCATTTTACTGATATCCCCTGATGCAATGCTCACGACAATCTATCCCTCTCTTTCATCCTCTATTATCCGATCTGCCCTTTTCATTTCGGGCAAGACTAACACTGACCTTGACCATTCATTTCCTCTCTTTTCCTTTTTCTCTTCTTGATTCACATCGTTCCCATCTACTACTTCTTCTGCTGCCTTTTCACCATAGACAAGAAGTCAGGCGCGGTATCCAGGGGAGTTTCCGTAAAAGCCCCTTCTTTCTCTCTTCTTCGTCTTTTGAAGAGGAAGGTTCGGTTTGAAGGGGGAAGGTTGAAGGGTTTGGGGGGTTCCATCCTTTCAGAGAGAAGAGTAGATGAGATCGTTTGTGGTTTGCAGACCATTTCGGAACAGAATACTTATCTGAAAGGTCATGTGTGAAGAAAGCAAGTTTTGCGTGTTTTGCGATTTCCATCTCTCTTCGCCCAGCTCCGATGAGATGAGAACCCAAGTTCACAATCCTCGTTTCCCATTTCCCCTCTACTCCATCAACATCCCCATCCCACTCGACTTGCTTATTCCTCTTTTCGAACTACTACGCTAATATACACAACGACTTCATATTAAAAACTTGGAGACAAGATTGGTGTTTTAGTTTGACTTGGACATGGAGGTTTGGACATGCGCTGACTGGTTTGCGATCTGGTGGTGGTATGTTGCGTAGGCGGGGATGCTTGGGGGAGGATGGAAGGAAGAGTGCAAGGAGGATGCGTGAGGGGCGGGTATGGGGTAGGGTGGGAAATGGGAAGGGTGGGGGAAAGGGCTGAGGAGAGAAGAGGGAGGAAGGAGGGAGAGAAGAAGAAGAAGGGACAAGTGAATGCGAACCACAACCCATCAAACCATATTCTCTCTTAAAGAGCCGTATGGGTTACGTAGCTGTTAGGGGGGTGGGGGGAAAGTGGAGGTAGAGGGGTTAAAGGAGTAGAGTTAAGGTAGTTGATGATGTTCATGAGTTGGTCTAAATGTTTAGTATGAGTTTTGTGAGCTATGAAGGGTGGCTACAAAAACACCCTACCCCCAAGACCTCAAAAATCAAATTCCCCCCTAAACCCCTCAACATCCATTCCCACCTCCACCCTCTCCGCCAAATCCCTCCTTCCCATATTCCCAAACACCCTCCTCAGCGTCTCCAACAAATTCGTACTCTGATTCATCCCGACCATGCCCTCAACATCCAACCCACTCTCACCAACGACCTCCCTAACGCGCTCGAGACCCTCTCGCTCGACGACGCGGTGCATAGACAGCGCGCCGAGAAGGTGCTGGGCAGCTTCCTCGTAGCAACCGATGTTGATGCAGCTGACACCGAGGTTGTAGCGGGCGCGGACGAAGTTGGGGTGGAGGGTGAGGGCTTTTTCGTAGGCGGCGATGGCTTCTTCGCTACGGCCGCTGTTAGCTAGGGTCGCGCCGAGGCGGTTCCATAATAGATGGGCCTGCTGGGGGCCATTGCTAGTACCCTCCTCTGTGCTGGCTAGCGCGGCCTCGAAACAGTCGACGGCTTTGCTGTATTCTTCTGCGCCGTAGAATAGGACGCCAAGACCGACTTGCACGTCTGGGTCCATGTGTTCGCCTGCGGGGGAGAGTTGCGCCGCGGAAATGAAGAGGGCGGTGACTTTTTGATGTAGGGCGTGGCGGTCCGTGAAGCCCATGTCTGTGTCTGGGGTCAACTGGTTGGGAGAGATGATCTGGGGGTATTTTGTTGCGAGCCATCGTTCCAAAGTTCTGTAGGCCGTAGCATCGTATCCGTCATTGGTATAAGAAATTGCAAGACCCATCAGAGAGTCAAGATTCCCGGGGTCGAGTTTGAGCGCTTGCTCAAGGGCGCGGATGGCGGGTGTTTCTTTCTCATTCTGGGCTTGTGCCGTGCCGAGGGCGACCCAGGCATCGACATGTTGGGGTGATTGTTGGACTGCGGCTTCGAAGGCGAGGGCGGCGAGGGAGAGGTTTCCGCCTTCGGACATGATTTTTTGGCCTTCGGCAAAAGGGTCTTTGGCTGTGGAAAAGACGTTTTCTTCTTCAAACAGATAATTCCCCAACTGAGGGTCTCGATAACCATCGTGAAACTGGCTGTCGAAGCCATCCCAGGTGTCGTAATCGCGTAAAGGCATGCCGTCGTTCATGCGGAATTGCTCTTCATTCACCATTTGCCTGGCGTCTGCCATTTCAGCTTGGATGCCGCGCCAGACGCTCTCGAAGTCGCCAAAGTCATTGGTTTCGGAGAGGACTGACCTATCTATGTCGTTGAGCTCCCTTTCCATTGCTGCTTCGGCTTCAGCATCGAGCTCTCCTTTGCCTACAGCGTCGATTTGGGCGAACTGCTGTTCCCAGTCTTGATCGTCCAACTCGACCATACGGGCTTTGCCTTTTCCCGCTGTTGTGGCGTCCTGCTGTCTTGATTGCATGGGCCGGTTATATTGAAGCATTTCCCCAGTCATACCATATCCCATGCCCATAGATCTCTGGTAGCCATTCATTGTCATAGGCGTTCGAGATACCGGACTCGATAATCTTGCGGGACTGTTCCTCTCTATTTGCTGAAATCGCTGGAACTCTGCGGGACTGAAGCCTGCTGGGACAAATCCTCCAGCCTTTGGTACTTGAAAGGCAGCTTCCATGCGCGCCTGTCCTGCTGGGTCGAACTCCGCCGCCCATGCTGGCGATCCTGTCCCTGGAGTGCCTGCTCGATAACCTTCAAGGTCTTTTCTCATCTGTTCCATAGCAAAAGGTTGCGGAGATTCTTGAGGTAGCTGCCCATTCTGTTGCAGGAAGGATTGCATCACCTAGCAAGTGTTTAGTATCTATATTGAGGCAGCTGTTGCAGATGTGGGGTTTACAGAGGGTGTCTACCTCATCTTGACCAGATCCATTTCTCCGACTCCTGAAGCTCTCCTGCAAGCCTCTTGGACCCTGGCCAACCAGGCTGTCCCGCTGTAACGACTTGTCATCCTGTACATGCTTTGTAAATTGGGAGAGAGCATTGCCGGCTGTTGAGCATTCGGCGCCGCCGAGAAAGGACATGCCGCCTTTGAACCTTCAAGATGCGACTATGGTATAGACCTGCGTTAGAAGATTAGTAACAGTGTACTGGATAGTCCGGGGAGTTCTGTTGTTTTGTAGCATTCCATCGTTCCAGAGGCGAACAAGCCGAGGTCTATCTATCGACTTTACGTGCATGGCTTGGCATCCCTTGCGTTAGAAAATCGAATCAGTGAGGAGATCCAAAACCATTGTTGGACCTTCGCGTGTAAAGAGCTGAATGGATGTTCGGTATCATAACTATCTTATTGTACAGTAAAGGGTGCCTGAGCCATGTAGAGAAGATACAAGATGAAGAACGCCAACTTGGCACTGCAACACACATTACTCCAGCCTATCATCTAATATGCCCCAGTGCCACAGACGCACAAGATGACTGTTTATGAATACCAGATGCCTCCACCCTTGCAGTGTTGCCCTTATTGTTCAGTCTCAGCAGCTGGCTGCATGGCTGAGCGCCCACTTGATGTGCTGAAGTCAACTCTGAGAATCCTACCACTGACCTCCTTATCCTTCAAAGCTTCCATTGCCTTCTGCGCACTTGCGACATCAACAAAGTCGGCATGAGCGAAGCCTCTTGGCTGACCGGTTCTTCTGTCGATTGCCACTCGAACGTCGATTACATTCTTGATGTCACGGAACAAATTGTTCAAGTCACGGTCTGACATGTCAAAAGCCATGTTCCCAATGAAGAGGGTCTTGGTGGGAGGGTGTTCAGGTTTGTGCGGGTTTCTTTTTGTAGCTCGCGGCCCACGGCCCATCGTGAACTGCACTGAGAGACGGCGGCCTTCAAAATTTTGCTGGTTGAACAGTTCAATGGCTCTCTTTGCCGCTTCAACACTGGTGAAATCCACATAACCAAATCTTTGTGTTTCAGTTGTCAGTATTACTGACGAGACAGAGACACTTCGAGAGCTTACCCTTTACTCAGACCTCTCTGGTCATAGATAATCTTAACGTTGTCCACGCTGCCTGCTTTACCGAATTCGTTCCTTAGGTCTTCAGCAGTCACATCAAAAAACAAGTTCCCAACGTAGACCGTGTTTGATTGTAGAGCATCTGCTCGAGGTTGGATAATCGAGTCTCCGGCACCAGTATCATAGTCAAGTGCAGTGGACGCCGCAGCACCGACAGATTCTACCGCCGAAGAGGCCTGGGCAGTCGCCGTCTCAGCTGCAGATTTGATAGCTGAAGTAACGGTAGATTGGTCATCTTGGTCCGCAGATGCGGGCGCCTCAGACTCGGATGCCGCAGCTATCGAGTTCTCCCCATGTTGCGCCTCCGTTGCTCCATCGGCTTCGGGCTCCGACTGTGTAACTTCTTCGCTTGCCCATCTCTTCTGTAGTGCGAAGACATTCGAACGAAGGCAAGCGACACGAAGGACTGATGGGCTACGAGTAGTAATTGATCGAGGTTTGGCAGATATGGATATTGATGGAGAGGAGAAGGCGCGGAAGGCGACACGGCGAAGACAGAACCTAGACAGGAGAGGTTAGAATTGCAAAGACTGTTAAATTATGTAGAGAACATACATGATGGCTGGGTAGTGCAGAGAGAGAACGATTGGAAGATGGTGCTTGAAGCGAGTGGAAGGAGGACAAAATGTTGATGCAGAGTTAAAAAATCGTCTCGACAGTTTTCAGGTGTAAGTAGATCATGAACTTTTCTTAGCGTGTCCTAGGGGAAGTGCTAAAACGACATGGGTCTAACCGGCGTAGCTCTAGTACTGGTCCCTACGAACAAAATTGCAAAACACCATTCCATAGAAGTTGAGTTCATACAGAAACATGATATAGAGAGCAATTTATCACACTTCAGGCTTTCCGAGCAAGTATGAGAATTATTTAATTACAATGAAGATACTTGTCAACCCCTTTCACAAGCCTTCTTATTCATCCATGCAGTCATCTAACCCTATTCTAAACAACCCTTCTCGATCCCCCAAATGCCTTATTTCCCATCACCCTACGGCAGCGACAGATACGTCAGCAACAACTTAGGGAAATTTGGCGTACCCAAGCCAGTTACAGGATCCCATCCTGAGACGGCCTGGAATCCAGGAGTTCCGCAGCCTTGGTTTCCACCCATGGTGATATCGTTGAGCGCACCTGGGTTGGCATACAAAGTTGGATTGAGAAAGCCCACAGAGCCCTTGCCAATGTTGTATCTAACCTCATTGATAAGGGTTATGATTGCTCCCACGGTAGGCGATGAAGCCGAGGTACCGTAAACAAGTGAGAACTTCCCATCAACCGCAACGATGTAATTGGCGCCGTTGGCACTGATGTCGGGAAGTCCACGGGATTGCTGAGTGTTGTTGTAGCGGTCTGCACCATATGGAGGTGGGTGGTTTGCGAAGTATGATTTCACGGCGGTGGTTTGGTATGCAGGAAGCCCAAAAACATTGGAGAACCCACCACCTGAGAAGATGACAGTCTCGCAGGCCTCCTCGGGGGCAGTGACCGAAGCACCAGGCACAATCTGGGTAGCGCCAACAGACGTGACGTAGGGACAAGTCCCAGGGAATGATGGATTGAACATGCCCGAAGATCCGTTATTGAGCTGATGGGTGGTAGGGTCAATACATTGTCCGCCGTTCCCTATGCACATTCGCGTTAGGAAAGTACAATTTCTACATTGCTAGCTGAAGATTTACCTGCAACACCATAGTCACCTGACGAGTAGAGGATTGTGGTTCCTGCGAGTCCAAGCTTCATATATTCTGCGCATTGACGCCTTTCATACGCTGGTGTCAGATCTACCTCGTTGTAGCTATATGACGTAGAAATGACCTTCGTGGCCGCGAACCCGCCACAGTTCTCAGGGCCAGTGTAGCCACCCGGTAGCGGGTCAGGGTACGTTGCGTCCTGGGTCGGGTCGTCCCCCCCTTGGAAAGTGCAGTACGACCCGTCGATAGCGTCAAGAAAGTTGTTGAATGAAGCACCCTCAACAAGGTCACCAACCTGGTACAACGTAACTTTTTGTGGGTTGACAAGCGCCATGGCGTATTCGAGATCAAGATCGGATTCACCATTGTATCGGAATCCTTGAGCCTGTGTTTGGTCGACACCACCGTCAATGGAGTCTAGAATAGGGCTCCTTTGTACCTGGGCCTTGGAGAAATTTGCGAAGAAAAGGTCCAAGTCGCCTTGTAGATAGGCCTGAGGGGTATACTCGACAATACCATAGCTGTTCTGCCGGTTGGCGGTAAATCCTGGCGGAAATTCGTACAGAGCCCTCAGGCAATTGGGTGTAATATATTTGTTGCAGTTTTTGAGCTCATCCAAGATGCCCTTGATATTGATGTCTGTCCCCTTCTTCGGCAAAGAACCAGAGTTCGGCGAACCGATACTCAAGGCAGTTTTCTCCTTGACGGGCACACCAGCTGCAGAGGTAGGTACGTCCCGTTTGTTGTTCCCGTTGAGGTCCACTGCTGCCTGGGGGATTTTAGTGTCGAAATGGACTGTTGGAGTGATAAAGTCGACGTGAGAGCCAAGGTGTTCAGGAATATGGTAGTCTGAGCAAGCAACGTGAGGCTTGCCGCTGACGTGCTTGTAAACGTGATATTTCGTTTTAAGAAGATTTTCAGCTTCACCGACGGTGGCATCGAAAGTCAACCAACCAAGGGATTGGGATCGTGATATCCGTTCTGGGGTAATTCCAGCCGATATCAGCCACTCTGTAACTGAGTCGACCGATTCCTGGCTTGGTGCAAACGTTTCGGCTATCTGCTGTGCTGTCCAATGTTGTCCAAATTTGTCGGACTCTGGGTGAGAGACTTCCATCAAGAAATCATCTGCCTTGTCCAAGTTTCCCTGGGTGAGGGCAATTCGCATGGGCAAGATTTCGGTGCCGGTCGGCTTTGTATACCTCGCCCATCCTTGGGGAAGTATATTACGCTTCTCGTGCAAGACATGGTTGGATGATGGCGCGGCATAAACACTGGCAACCAAGGCACCCAAAGTTAGGAGGGAAACATGCATGATTTAACGATGCTGATAAGACACATACAGTCTCGAAGATGGGGAAGGGGTATGAGTTCTTATAGATTATCGAACATACCTTGGTAGCAACGGCTCGATAGCTCTCCTCTATGTGGAAGGAGCTTCCCAACACAGCATTTTCCCATCTTGTCAAGGGGGGCAATTGCAGGCTTGGAAAAAGAGATCGGCGTGGAAATCGTGCTTTCCTGTGGTCCAGCATGCCAACAGCATCCATGCATGACCTTATCGTCGGGAGCCAATTTTCAGGTAGGTCGAGATGCTAGTCCACAGACGAGCGTCGCCTTTGCATGTCTCTCAGGGATACATTCTGTAGCGGATCAGACGAGCACCCATTCTACGAAGTCGATACTTGTAGTCCACGAAAGGAAGGAGAGGCTCCGGATTAGTCCTCGGCACTGAAAGGGTTCGGTCCGTGGGTGGTGATCTGTTTGGTTGATATCTGGGAGATCTGCACAAGAGCCCATAACTGCGAAAAGCGATATACATACTGCTTTAAGTTATCCATGTCGTCACGATACAGGCGAAAAAGAAGTCGTCGATGATGATATGGTTGGAGCTGTGCTAGCACGCAGGTACTTGAGAGATCGAAATCCAGCCCCCGCACCACACCAAAACACCACATAAAACTCGTAAGCGACACCAATTAGTCAGTTGGGGGAACGAACTTCGGACCTGCTACAAACGGTTACTGCATGACTCTTTGCATATTTTTGTTCCCGACTCTAGAAGCAAACCTCTGTTCCCATATCATTCTCACTTTCGGTGTCTAAGCGGCCGTGTCTTGTTCCACTTTCGATGGGTGTTGTCTAAGGGAACGGCGATCTTGACAAGACTGCAGAAAGCTGGGGCAGGTGCAATGAGAAGTCTGATCCACCAACTTTAATCACGAAGCTAGAAAGCCAGAAGCTCTGGTTGTACCATAGTGATATCTACAACTGCCCATCAGTGCCGTCTTAACAGTCCATGGCCTATGCTAAGCTCCTCGCGCAACCCCAAGCTTGGTAATTCATGCCCTAAAGTACTCATAGTCAAGTATGCTGCCTGAAGGGGCAAATCGTTTAGAGCTTAGGACCCATACCACCACCACCACCACCACCACCATCATACTCCATCCAGCTCATTACATGCGGCCTGTTTGCAGTTGACGACGTTTGTTGTTCGCCATTCGTTCCTTTTGTTGAATTCAGACTTGAAGGCAGGATAGATCCATAAGATCGCTGAGACGCAGCTGTTTCCGCATTCGTGTTTGAGGTCTGCATAGGCTGGTTCATCATCAAACGCTCTGGATCCGGTGAGAGCTCGATGAATCCATCATTGGCAGAGGTCCCGGTAAGTTCTGGAGTGTATTTTGTAGGACACTGTATTGGCCTTGTCGGATCGTGATCAGGGCGAATAGTTGAGCTATCGTCCTGTGTCACCTCTCCCGGAGACATATGTGGGTGCACTGGTGAGATTGGGGATCTCTTCTCCATGTTACTGTCGGTCCCTGCAGCACTGCCTTGGGAGCTCACAAGTGACGCGTGATTCCCTACTCTGGTACTATTGCGATATAGTCCTAAGTACAGGTCAGTGGCTTTTATAGCTTAGAACATGACATTAGTCTGTCGAGTGTATGCACGGAATCAAGCTGCATCGCCAGATTAGGTTAACCAGGGGAGGTCATCCCGCATGGCTTGTAATGCACAATGCGACGCCATAACCTGGGGTAACACAGTATGAAAGCTGGAAGCGAAAACTTTGGTAGAACTTACCGCCGATCCTCCCAAAGGTGTCTCCTGCTCGGTTTGCGTCAATCCCTTGGAAACTAGGATCGTCATCATATGCTTGCCTTCTCTTCTCTTCCGCCTTCTTCTTGGCTCCTCGCCGCCGCCAGAGCAACCAGAGCAGTAGAATGGCTACCAATATGAAACCTACTCCCCCTACAACGCCGGTTATGATGGGTGTCTTCGATGATGCTGCGCCATTGTTTGAGGGTAGAGTATTCGTGGAAGGTGCCGGGTTGGCCGGCACTGTAGTGGATTCAGGTGCCGAGGAGAAGGAAGTGGAGGTAATGAGTGACTGAGTGGTAGACAGTGTCGCCCCATTACCTGTCGCTGTTACGAAGATCGAGGATGTAACAAGTACAGTAATGGGAGCTTGGCTAAATGTTGACGTCGGCGCTGTTTGGGGGTCAGCGTGGGATGGTGATGTTAAGGGAGCCGCTGGAGGTGTTGCTGAGGTGGAAATTGTGGACGACGATGTTGGTATGGTTTTGCTAGTACTTGGTGATGGAGGAGTAGCACTAGGGTCAGTACTGGTAGTAGAAGGTCCCGCGGGTGGTGAATCTGTAGTTGTCTTGGGTGTTTCTATTTGACTTGTTGAAGATGCACTCGGATTTGCCGAATCTGGACACCCAGGGAGACCGCAAGGATCTATTAAACAACAGCCGTTGAAGTTGTTCGAAGTACATGTCCAGTATTGAGAAGGAGGGCACGTTTGGTCTCTGGGCAACTTGGTAAGCATATTGATTGCCATTGGTTGACTTGACGGCATGTTCTCGGTGTTAGACGCTCGAGAATTCAAGGCTTCATCTCATGCTGAATGAAGAGTGCAAAGAGATCAAGATATTTGGGCTGAAAAGGTTGCACATGAAGAAGACCGGAAATGCTGAAAGTTTTGACCAAAATGGAGGTTTAGGAAGGAATGATTCCAATTGGTATTTCTGTATGTCTTGTCATCCCTGTCATCAGCAAGTGGAACTTCATCACTTCTTGATGATTGAGGCGAGCTTTTTAGTCTGATCAACAGAAGTGAAGCTCATACTAGTTCCAATTTCGGAGATCCTTTTAAGAGACAGACCTTGAGACCTGTCTTGCCTTTTCCAACCGAACATTCCGTTACAGGCCAGAAGAGGCTGTCCAGACCTTCATAGATACAGCACAGAGCCAGATCTATATGTGATACATGGATCTCCTCACCTATCTTACGATCGCTTTCTAGTCTCAAGGCCTAAGGTGTATCAGGGGTTTCCAAGGCGATACGTCGATTGCGCCGGGGGTTACATGCACGTATGTGTCTATCCGTCAACTGAGGTGCATCGGTGCACTTTATCCACAAAGCCTCAAGATAGGACTGAATATCCCAATCGGATTGTCTTAAGACCGAGTAGTGCCACCTACATCCGCTTCTGTGTGAAACTAAAGCCGAATCAGTGGTGTATTTCAATCGATTCCTACGGTTCGCTTCCTGGCGTATGTTATAGCGTACAGGACTGCTGAGGATGCAGGGCTCATCTTACAGGTAGCAGGGGATACATTCGAGACTTTAGTAAGCATCACTTACAATTACTAGGACTAGGAGATAGATGCACTCAATCGCTGCTTTGCAAAACCGGCATCGATGATGAATCTTCAATACAGTCTACGGCGAACGCTGGATGCCAATTCGCCTTCATTGGTATCGTCCAGATGTGATTACCTTCCAAACCTCATGTGCGCTTTGGCATAGCTATGCAAAGCTCGAAGGAAGACCTGGTATCCTACGCCAGCGTTGTCTTGGACATGGAAGATCTCCGTCAAGCGGACCTGCCATGGCGGGTATCCCTGCAACTCAATGTCTGGTCCAAAGAGGATGAGCAGTTCAGGCTCACCCATGACGCTTTCTGTGACCTCAGCATCAATGAGATCTAGCGAAATGTCGTTCGGGGACAGCTTGTTTCGTTGAGACATCTCAGTAAGGGTTTTGGTAAGATCGACAAGAGTGGAGCGGCCATCTTCGGATGAGAGAAGCAAAATAGAAAGATGGCCTTGCAGAAGGTTTAGCTTGCAGAAAGGCACTACTGATAGTTATCTTTGACAGTGAAGCTTACCTGAAGGACGGGAAGACGATTCCAGCTGCTCAAAGCTTCCGCCATTGAGAAAAGCAGGCATATTAGGAGCTCTTAGTTGAAGAGAGGGAACGCGGTGGCCAAAGTAAGCGTGCAGCTTCGAGGAAACGGTGCGATGGGTTGTGGCAATGTGGCCTTTCAATACACCTATTACATGTCATTACACCAAGCTTCGGTGTATAACCTACCAGTATCTAGACCACCCACCAGTTTTCTCATACACACTGAGAATGGGAATTCCAACGCAAGCACACCAAGCGGATATCTCTGCGACTTCATCCATCAATCCTTCCAACCCTGCCGCACCTCTCTCTTCCCCTTTCAGCTCCAAGATAACACTCAGGTGATGGGGTAATCTACTCAAACCACGAACGTCTTGCTTTATAAGTTCAGGGGCTCGGTGGTGATAGTATAAGATAGCGAAGATTCGGTCAATGAGTACATGATATGTTTGCCGTATTCGTATATATAAGGAGAACAAAGTGTGGATAATGGTGAATACAAGTATATGTAACTGAGCTCTGAGGAACATCCGTATGGATCCTGATTTCCGTCCTCCAGGAGATGTCGACGATATTGGAGGTGATGGTAGGTACGGCCTAAGAAGGTTTTCACGCTGTTTGGGCGTGAGAACGGTACCATTGGTGCTGACATCCCGGCGGTATGCTTGGGTTTCTTTCGTTGCGACCATAATGGACAGAATAACAGAATGGAAGGGATTGTGACGGCGTAGTGACAATCATAGCAGACAGCAGACAGCTTCTGGATACGTATCGTGCTTCGGTGATAACGCGAATCCAAAGCTGTTTGACTTATTGAACTAAACCTAAGGCTTTCTCGTTTGATCAGTAGAAGGACAATTTAGTCAATTGGGCGGTCAACACGAGAGCGGCAGAAACAGCCGCATCCGCCTCGTGGGTACCTCCATATGTACTCCGTACATACTCCACAAACTAAATGCCGCCTCGGTCCTTCAGCTTACCGCTTTACCTAGGGCGTATACTCCATCATGATGAGTAGCGTGTAGGATGCCATCCCTTTGACGCCTCACAGCCTAGAGCTCGACGGCATATCTAACGATATCATGCCCGGCACAATAAGCACATCTTCGACATCCTCCCACCAGACCTCTAATTTCGTAAATAGATCGATCTTCCCTCAAGCGCCGGTGTTCAACCTTGAGACTTTCTCCAGCCGAGATTTCATCGTTAAAGATTTTGTCGAATCGCTTTCGGACAGTGCCATCAATTCAAATCGAAGATCCGGGCCTCCAAATCAGGCTCAGGTATTTGACCCTAAACCTCTCATCCGAAGTTTCGAGCATGCTCTTAACCGCATTTCCGACCTCTCGGGAGACCTTGAGTCACGAGAGAATGAGCTTTCCGGGGCCGTGCGACGTGCGGAGGCGCAACATACTTCGAACGTGCAGACTCTTCGACGGAAGCTCGACCAGACGATAGATTCGTTCCATCATCTTGACACTTCGCTCAACGGCGAACACGAGGCTGGAGGCAACACCGTGGTTAAGATTGGGGAAAGGTTGGAAGAGCTTGACCGGCAGAGGACACGGGCACAAGATGCCAAATTTCTCATTCAATGTTGGATGGAGGTCAGTGAACGAGGAGAGCTCTTACTCCTTGAAGACATAAGAAGGCAGGGAGGTGGAGATGGCAAAGTTCGCTGTGCACACATTGCGAGGCAACTCACTAAGATCAGCCAAAGGCTTGATCCGGACAGCTGGAACCACGTCAACGGGCACACATCGGTTGTGAATGGCGGGAATGGAACTCAAGGCTCAGATGATGACCGCAAGCGGCTCCGCTATAATACTCGGGAACTCATTGAGAAATTTTCTGAGACATTGGAGAAGGATCTGCTTAAGTCATTCGATGACTTTTACAGACGAGAGAACTTTGAAGGTATGCGAGATTGTGCGAATGTACTCTACGACTTCAACGGTGGTGCGAGTGTCATTGGTGCCTTTGTCAATCAACATCAGTTCTTTATCGACCGAAGTCAGCTCATCACAGAAGAAGTTGGTGGCGACGCCGAGACATGGGAGCGCTTGGCAGATCCAGACGCCGAACCTCCAGGCGTCGAACCCAGTTTGCAATCACTTATAGATGAAGTCAAAGTCGTGGTGCAAGAGGAATCTATCATCATCAAGCGTGCATTTCCATATTACGAGCAAGTGCTGGGCAAGTTTTTGCAACGAGTTTTTCAACAATCCATTCAGCAGAGACTAGAAATGGTTCTCGAAAAAGCCAACACAATTTCTTCTCTTGCATTCCTGAGATCATTACAAGCAGCTCGAAGCTGTATAAGTACCCTAATAGACGATTTAAAAGCACATGGTCTTACTGAACATCCGGAAGTTGCATCTTCTCAGACGACTTTAATACTTGATCAGCAATTTGATGATCTCTTTGTACCATACTTTGTAGGCACTTCATACATAGAACGAGAGAAGAGAAACCTGGAGGAACTATATTCATCTTTGCTGTTCAAGTATACGGTATTTCATGTACGGTCTATTGAATCTCCACCGAGGGAACTACATACTAACAGAACTCAGTCTCGAAGACGCAAAATACCTACCACTTTCATGAAGTCTTTAGCAAAGTCGGGAAGCGAACTGCTGGCTTCTGCTCGAGATGCCTATGTTGAGCGCCTTGATTCTTCAGATCTTGCACCGGCCCAGAAAGCTATGCTACTTCGTGTAGCAGGCCTCAAGGACTCCGAAAACGCCAAGACACAGACGGAGATTGATGTCAGCGATCAAGATGGAATTTTAGATACCACGAATGCCAAACGAATGCTGAAATGGCTCGCTGAGGCTGTAGGGAGAGGCCTAGAGCTCAGTGGTGGGAACGAGACTGCCAGAGACGTGGCAGCTCTAAACAACCTTCTTCTCACCAACATGGCGGAAATCTACCTTGAAACCGCATTAGACGCGTGAGCACCAAGATATTCCAACAATCAAAGAGTGTACTGACCCATAAATAGAGCCAACGATCAAGCAGCAGCTCAAGAGAATGTGAAGAACGAGCCTGACCTCAGCTACCTATTTAGCCTCCGTCCAGCCTTCACAATCATGCACCTGATGATCACCTGCATTCGCGCCGTTCTCATCCCTCTCGCCTCTGGCAACGTCACTATCCGCCGGGACATGGAACAAACCACCACCCTCACCATGACACGGATGGAAGACAAAGTCAACACGCTCCTCCAGCGCACCATTGACGTCGTCCTAACTTGGGTCGCCAAAATCCTTGCAACCCAGAAAAAAATCGACTTCCGACCTCGCGATGACGCTCTTGGTAGTAGCGGCGGCGCCTGGCTCGAAATGCTGCAAACTCCAACCTGCCAAACCCTCTCTACTTTCCTTGCCACCAAGCTCCACCCTCTCGCCGTCAATGCCCTTCCCCCTCCTTCCCCCAACCTCACTCACTTCCTTACCGAAGTCGGTCTCGGCATTCGCTCCCAACTCCTCGAACATTTTAAGAAATTCCCCGTAAACGCAACCGGCGGAATAATGGTTACAAAAGACATCAGCAAATACCTTGAGATTTCAAGAGGGTGGGAAGTGGAGGAGGGATTTAAGGAGAGCTTGGAGGTGCTGACTGAGATTGGGAATGTGTTTGTGGTTGGGCCTGAGGCATTAAGGGAGAGATTGAGGAAGAATGGGGGCAAAGGAGGTTGGGATGGTGCGGATCTGAGAGTGTATGTAGGGAGGAGGGAGGATGTGGGGAGCGTGGGCGTGCAAAGTGCACTTGGTGGGTTGTGAGCGGTGGGTAAGAGGGTTGATGATTTATTGTAAGCAGCTGTCAGTACGGATATACCCATAAGAGAAGAACTACGGGCTAGGTGTAGTCGAATTCATCATATGAATCATTGCTGTATCTGGTAGGAATTGGTGTAACATCCTTCGCTTCGTCCATTTTGGCACCCTCAACTTTGAAAATCTACCTAGATTTCCAGATTTGCATTTCATATCGAGGCAGAAATAGCATGTGCTCACCATTTCCGATCATCTGAAATCCAATCTCGCATATCCAAAGAGAAATACTTATGTACACGCCCCTAAAGCTCAAACCTATCTCCACACAGTAACTAAGAACACACTCAAACCCCGATCCGAATTTTTGAATAGCTGGGAGATATCTGCCGTTATTAGATTACATATTCCCGTCCTTCTCGTCACGTCTTGCTCTCTTATATGTAATGCATTCTACAGATACAATGCCGCCTTTTCATCATCGATCCTAATCCATTCTTCTACTAGCAGATTTGGACCATGTCAGGCAGAGGCTTGACTTGTAGTGTATAAGTCAGCGTAGGCTTCTTCGAATAGCTCAGATGTCATTTCGAGGATTGTGGGAAGTCAATACATTGCATGGCACATGAAACATATGACAGCTGAACGGGAAAAAACGTTGTACAGTATAAATTTGGCATCATGAGAGACCTGACGCTGAGAACGGCAGAGTATAAGATTAGGCTGTAATAGAGGTTTATATTCACTTCACAAGATCTACGCATATTCCTTTTTCGAAATTTTCGTGTAAATCTCTTTGAATATTTATCTATTTTCGCTTTGATTATCTTTTAAGCATAGCCAACTCCGAGGCACCGTCTATTACAACAAGTCCAACACACCAGCGCAAATCACTGCACCGAGCATCCAGCTCCACCAGAAGCTTCTTTCTCCCGTGTTCGCATGTCCCGTATATGGTAGTACGCTCGAGTTCCCGGCACTCGTCGTATTTGAGGACACGGGAAGAGTTTCATTGCTCCCATTCGAGCTCAGCCCTGAAACTATGAGGGGTGGTAGGGCTGTCGTAGTGGGGGCAGGCGCTGGTTTGGGATTTAGAGATATCTCTGGGGGATAGTAGGACGATGAGATATTTGAGATAAACGTGGGTGGAGGTGGTAGCTTAGTTGTTACTGGCTGTGAGGTCAAGATTGTTGATGTCAAGGTTGACGATGTCGAGGTTGACGATGTCGAGGTTGACGATGTCGAGGTTGACGATGTCGAGGTTGACGATGTCGAGGTTGTCGGTGTCGAGGTTGTCGGTGTCGATGTTGTCGATGTCGAGATTGTTGATGCGAAGGTTGATGTTGTCGATGTTGTCGGTGTCGTCATTTTCAGCTGCGACACTCCCTCTATATGGGTAACAAGAGACTGCACTTGGCTTGTCGGCGTTGTGGTCGTCACAACCTCAGGTAGCGTGACAGGGTTTGTCGTTGGTAGCAGTGCATCTTGGGTGATGTGCGCTTCAGGAGAGCAGGCGACTCCGGGTTCGGAACAAGGATCCGCGACGTTATGAGGGAATTTTGTGGTAGTGTTTGAAAAACTGGCTGCGGCGAAGAATTAGGGTGAGGATGAAGGGTAGGGGGTTTGGGCGGAAATGGTACCTGTTGAAGCTGTGGCTGATGTGAGAATGGCTGTGAGGAGTATGGCTTTCTTCATGACGGAGATGGGAATAGAAGTTGTCGAAAGCTATGAAGCATAGGAGGGAGTTGAAGGGATATCAAGTTGAATGAGAACAACTCAAAGACGTTTCGCGAAATAACAAAACCCCGTTATTCATGGACAGCAGGCAAGTCTTCGTTCTTTCAAAACTTTCATCATCAGATTACAGGCACAGCACCTCAGCAGAAGCGCATCAGCGCGGCATCGTCCGCCTGAAACAGCTCTGTGACCTCCAAGCTCTTCATATAAACAAGATGAAGAAGTACGGACTTAGGCCGCTTCCTCTGCTCAAGCCCGAGAAACTTGTTTCATGATCGCAGATGTCTTCAACCTAGCCCCAGTACTGGCCCGGTGTCACTCTCGGACTCTCAGTCGTGATAATCACACAGGGCCTTTCCCGTGTTTAAGAAGTGATGGGATGCAGAATGAAGTGAGGTCCAGATCCACGGATGCCGAGGCGAGGAGTTTAGACGAAAATAGATTGAGTTGAGAACTTGAGAAACTGAAACGGCCTTTGATACTTCTCCAAGTCAAGCGCACCATTGGCCATGGATGGCGAGTGCCACTTCATCATCCCCAATGCTTGATTCCATGAAGAGTCTCTACCCGACACATCCCGCTGGTGGGATGCCGGCCAATTGCTTGGGTCCTGCTGGACGTTGACAGCCTTGACGGTTGGGAAGACGATGCATTTGATTTGGAAAGGTTTTCCTACGTCTTCTCTCTTATAGAAAATCTGTACTCATGCAAGTCGCTTGACCTTGTTGTTCCCTGATACTTTCCTTACACCAATGCGGTTGGTTGAATTGCTTCTTCAATCTCTCTCAGCTGGTCATTGTTACTCGTAGCCATTGTGGGCCATGCGACTTCCAACTGTCCTGCAGTCGCGCGATAACCAGAACATTTCACAGCCGTTTGTATTTCCACCAAGTCAAAGCTGGGATGGAAATGACGGCAACTGGTCTGTCACTTGCCCTCCTCGGAGTTTCTTTTCAAGTCATAGTGAATCAATTTTAACCGTCAATAGGTCTACTTTCACCATCCACGTGGGCACGCCTGCTCAAGGTTTTCGCATCCTGCCAGCTACGAATGGTAACGAAATTTGGGTTCCCCTGCCCCAAGGCTGCTCATCCACCGACGGAACCAACTGCGGTGATCATAGAGGCGTTGGCACATTCAATGGTTCCCCAAGTAACGGCTTCCAAACCAACCAATCCTCCACCTGGTCCGCCATCGGTATCTTCGACTTAATCGGCGAGAAAGGTCTAAACTATACAGGGAACGGCCAATACGGCTACGACACCGTCGGTCCTGGCCCCAGCATCTCAAGCACTAGCGGGTCATCATCGCTGGATCTCCCACACCAAGTCGTTGCCGGCATTGCTACGAATGAATTTTACCTGGGTGTGTTTGGGCTGGGACCCAAACCGGCGAACTTCACCAGCTCTAATGACCCCACCAAAAGCTACATGCGCACCCTTGCAGACCAAAATCTCATTCCGAGTCTCTCCTTTGGCTACACTGCAGGCGCAAGATACCGCCTCAAATCCGTCTTTGGCAGCCTCACCCTCGGCGGGTACGACGCCTCGCGCTTCACTCCCAACAACCTGAACTTCACGTTCGGACCCGACGACTCGCGCTCCCTCCTCGTTGGGGTCCAGTCCATCACCGCCTCCAACACCATCATTGGGGCCATCAGTCCGCTCTCTTCCGGCATCCTTTCGCTCGTCGACTCGGGCACCCCGCACATCTGGCTCCCTACGGCCGCCTGCACGGTTTTTGAGCGCGCCTTCGAACTCACCTACGACCCGCACACGGATTTATACCTTGTCAATAGCAGCACCCATGCCCAACTCACGCAGCTCAACCCCACCGTCACCTTCACTCTCGGCAACGAAATCTCCGGCGGTGATACCATTAACATCACCCTCCCCTACGGCTCTTTCGACCTCCAAGCATCCCACCCCATCTACCCCAACGCAATAGCCTATTTCCCCCTCCGCCGCGCCGCCAATGAATCTCAGTACACTTTAGGTCGCACCTTCTTACAAGAAGCGTACATCACAGTCGATTACACCCGTTCGCAGTTTTCCGTCCGGCAAGCCGTGTTCCAGGATCCCATGCCCGCGCAGCAGATCAAGGCAATCACCAGCTTTGCTACTACTAGCGTGGGGGTACCGCACTATCCATCGAGCAGGATAAGCATCGGATCTATCTTGGCGATTACGTTCTCTTTTCTAACTCTCACCATCATCATTATCAGCCTCATCATTCGCCAGCGCCGCCGCGAACGCAGAATCAAAGCCCTGGAGAAAGAGCGCGAAACATCCCTGCTAGAAACCCCCTCCCACTCTCTGTCCCAATCGTCAGACACCAGGCACCTCAACCCAGCAGCAACAGACCTCCTAACAAGCTTGAAACCAGAATTGCCCAACGTTACCGTGCCACCAGTGCAGCAACTCGAGGGCAAAGAGGTTCCGCTGGGGGTGAAAGATGTGGGGAGCAACGGGAAGCAGGAGCTCCGTGGTGAACCGGTGGAAAGGGAAATTGGGGGCGAAGAGGTGTTTGAGATGGCGGGAGGAGAGGAATGGGTAAGGGAGATGCCTGAAGTCGGTCAAGAGAAGAGGTTGAACATCCCAGGGGGCTTTCAAAAAGAGAAGATCGTATTATAGTGAGAGATCGGCGAGGTCGTGAGCATGAGAACCCAAAATGGATTGCTACGAGGGAACATCATTCGTCATTGTCAGGCAAGCCGTGCTAGGTCGTGTCGAAGGAGACGGCCCGCACGACGAGGAATCAGAAGCGCAAGACCCACTACCTCCCCCGCAATACCAGCCAGGCCTAATACGTCATGCTCAATGAGCCTCTATGAGAGCCTCTCAGCAGCTACACCCATTCATAGTTACGTTAAGCCACAGAATGAGCCTAAAATACCCCTAGCATAGCACAGGTGAGGTCCTTGCTTACAAGCACCAAAATCAGCTAGCGATAAGAGGAAAGAGGAAAGAAGAAAGGAAGATAAGACGGAGGGATCTGAAACCAGCCTTGGAGCCGGGGTCAAGATGGAGGACATATGGATAATGGGTAGTCTAGTCTGCAACCAATTAGCCAGACGGCGAAAAAATTGAGATGGGGACGTGGTTCAAGGTTCAACATGAAGACTCTGCATTTACGTGTATTCTGGGCTCTAGGCGATACTGATGGGAAGCTAGACTCGATATGGGGAGACCAGACATGGAGTGCAGTACTTTAGACATAAAAACACTGGATGACCATAATTGGCCTGTCCGTCATACCACTTCAACCATATAGAAGAATAGACGCATACGGTCCGGTTCATAAGAAAAGAAGACCAAGAACGTCAACTTCGCAACTAAAGTAACGTGACATATGTTAGTTGTGACGTGGTAGGGTGCAAGAACAATGAAAAGCCAATCGGAGGTGAGGTTTCTGCAGTGCGAAGGAACAGGATAAATTGAATGGGCATTTATGGTTAGCCAGTCTCCGGCAATAATCCTGTGGTTAGACATTGAATCATGAAGATGTTGTCTCTCTTGATACCTCCTTGACACGAAATATTCTTGCAAAAGATTGAGGTCAACCGCGTCGATGAATCCAGAGCTCTACAAAATCGAGTAGAAGGGAAAAGTCAATGGCCGGTATTTTTAGACCTTCAAATAGATATACGGATTACGATTAAGCAGAGTTCGTTCTTCGACAAGTTCGGATTGTGACAACGACGTGTGCCCCAATCTGTCACGTCACGTTGCTAGCTCGACCTCGAACTTCTGTCAACTTTCTTCGAGCTCTTTCCACACGATCTTGACTTCGCTTTGACTCGGTCATCACTCAATGGAAATCCAATACTGCTCCTCCAGCTCCTTGTGAATACTTTTGCTTCGCTCAACATGTACATACCACCCAATTGCACCATGGACTTTACGCCGCTGCAGCTTGCACCCCTCATTGCAGCCGACCAAAATCTGAACATGGTAGCAGAATCCATGATTATGTGTTCAAAGAAGAGAAAGCGGGCAGCTGAGACTTTGGATTTGCGGAAGTTGGTTTCCCATCTACCATTCAAAATCTTGAGACTAATGCTCAGCTTCAGTTTGCATACCACGTCACCCTCGGAGACGCTCACCCCATGGACTCCCTCCTCCTCCTCATCTCAATACCCAGTCTCCTATTTTAGCCCTTCCCCGCCATCTCCCGGATCAACAACCACCCCAGCAAAACGCAGATATATTCCATTACTCCAAAGATTCCCACGTCCCCTCCGAACGTCAATCACTTCACACACGTCCCTAACAACGCCAATCCTCCTCCCCTGTCACATATGTCACCGCCGCCCCAGCATCCACTCAGATCTAGCTAGTTACTGGGCCTGCGAAGTATGTGATAGCCAGACCTGTTACGTTTGCATGCGAGCTTGTAAGGGCGGTGGGTGTCGCTCTGCCGCTGCTAAAATAGGATCTACACTGGAAACCACCGGAGGAGACACGGGAACTCCCATAACCAGAGGGAGGAACATCTGCGCCAAATGCTGCGTGGAAGTGGGGGCAGAGGGACGGGTCTGGTGTCTAGTCTGTTACGAGAATGAACATGATAGGGATAGCAGGGGTGCCGATGAGTCGGATGAAGAGGGGGACGATGGCAAACTCCGGAACTTAAGGAGCGGTAGTTGTGTCGGCGTTGAGGAGTGGCTGGAGCGGTGTGGCAACGAGCCTTGGACTGGAGGATAAGACCATGGCACACAAGAGCTGGAGCAAGCGAAGGAAGCATCATCAATGCAGGAGGAAAGAGCTCGCAACCACAATATTCGCAAACTTGGGCACCCCGGTTTTGGCTTTCGCGTTTGCATTTTGGACAGCAACGACTTTTACAGCGTTTTAGCGTGCTCGCATTGCATTTGCTTTCGAATACCCATCCCCCGAGCGAAGCCTCCCACGGTGAGAGCGAGAACTCGCATCATCGACTCACGAGGAGAGAGCTCGACATCCGCAAATTTCGGGCACCGGGTCTTGGCATTCGCGTTTGCAACTTTTTCAGAGCAACGACTACGACAGCGTTTTGGCGTGCACGCATTGCTTTCAACACCCACCTTCTCAACACGAAAAACCAACATTGCATCGCATGCATCTGCTTCCGATACCCATCCTTTCTGCACAAGGTCTTATTACAATAATCACAGGTGGCATAGCTTAACTTGGGCATTCAATACTCTTCTCAATCAATTGTGCGCATTTGCTCTCCATTACCGAGCCCTACCATCTTGGTATTGGACCTGAGAACACAGCATCCTATACCATAAAGTAACCATACCAGCAACACCACTATCTGCAATACCCCCTTCCCCCCATTTCTTTGAACCCCCTAATCCACCCCCTCCCCCCCGTCCCTCTAACCCATAAAACCCCCCTCCCCCCCCCACCTTTCTCACTCTCACCCCCCTCACACCCCTAAGTCAAAAGCATCCAACACCACTTCCCCCCTCGACTTTTCTTTTCCTGGCGGACGCGCTTCGACGAGTTCGTTTTTTCTGCTGCGGTGTTGGGTCCGATTTTTTGGACTTTGGGGGGGATTGAGGAGAGGAGAGGCAGAGGCAGAGGAGAGGAGAGGAGAGGAGAGGAGACCAGAAGCACCCCTTTATTTAATTAAATTGCCATACAGTATGAGGCTGAGCAGCAAGAACTCGTTTTGGGTGTGCTGCCTGCCTACCTACCTACCTTACCTACCTTACCTTATCTATGAGAAGTATGAAAAGATTTTTCCTTCTTTTACAAAAGTAAAGAAAGAAAAAAACAAACGTAATTTGATTTCACGGCTTTTTTCCAAGTCTGACCGCCCGCGCGCGCGCTTGAGTTTTTCTGCCTGCACATGTTTGGGTTTGGGTTTTTGCGTTTTTTTGGGGTTGGGTGTTGTGTACTTAAAACGAATAGCTCGCCTAGCCCCCTCCGGCTCTCACGCTTGTTGCGTTTTCTGGATTTGGTGGTGTTTTGAAGCCGTTGTGGTGGGGGATGAGGGGGTTGGGAGAGGTGTTGGTGGTGTGGTGTGGTGTGGTGTGTGGTGGTGTGGTGTGTGTGGTGTATGTGGTGTGGGTTTGAGAAGCAGGGGAGAGAGGGGTGAAAGGGCTAGTGGGGGATGAGGGAGCGGAGAATAGGATTTTTCTGGTTTTTGGGGAGGGTAGTTTTGTGGGTGGTGGGGGGCTTGAGGGATGGAGGGGAGGTGTTGAGGGCTGAAGGCGGGATGTGGGAGGGTTGGGAGAAGGATGATATGATAGAGGGTTGGCGAGGTTGGGAGATTTTTGTAGATGGCTTTGGAGATCGTCGAGTTAGACGTTGGAGACCGTTACTGGAGCTTGAAGGTCTGTGAAGAACAAGTGGTCTTGCTGAAAGAACCCAAACGAACGAACAAGTTCGAATTCCATAAAGCAGAATTGGGAAAGGGCTAGAGAGATGAAAAGCATATCTTGATATTTTGTATTTGAACCGGTATTTAGTTTGATAGTTGGTCTAGCGTATTTGGATGATCGGTTCGTTTATGACTCGAGGACTTGAGGTGAATGGTATACTCATTGTTGAAGTTTCGTTGGGAGGAAGCTGCTGCTTGTTCGTATTGAGATAAGGATAGATATTAAAGCTTCCCAACCGCCTAGTTTCGGATAGGATGCAAGCTCGGGGGCTTAAATATATGTTTTGAGGGAAGAGGTTCTCTCGTAGGAGAATTAATAAATCAAGGGAGGAAACATCCAATGTCGACGTTTGGGGCTGGCGGGATGCTGCCGCAGGGGTTCTCGCGAGGAATAAGGAGGTAGATTCTTGAGCTTCGCATTTGCTGGGCTCGGGATGGGATACGAGCCGAGGGACTAAACATGCATTCAGGAGGAGGAGAGACCTTGATAGAGCAGGTGAGGGACGAGTTCCGCTTCGCCTGGAACACTACTGGCTCAGTCCTGCATTACGATTTTATGCCAGGCTATGGGTCCCGAGAAACGCATATCATGAAGTCGGGAATCCAAGAGCGAACGGGCACGGGATCTTGTTGACACAGGTGGTGAACGGATTGGTTTGACGAGCCACGAATGGCATCTCGGCTCCGTTGCGGGCTCGAATGATGATGCTGAGTAGATCTGTACATGTTTCGAGCAATTCATCAATTCAAGGAGATGTTTGTGTGGTATAGGTGGCGAGGACATCAACAACAGTCAGGGAGAGGTTGCGTTGAAAGATCCTTCATCCTCGAAGAGGCCAGAACGAACGTGCAGCGCGCACGGCATGGCTGATATTGGAGGGCTGGTTCGTATGGTCGAGAACTCGCTTGCGAAGGTGTTTGCGATTTCTACAGTCAAGGTACCGGACGGGGTTACATCTTCTTGACAGAGCTCTTCTATTGGGTTCTGAAAACCAAGCACGATCTCTTCTTCGCCCGTTACTCCCGCATTAGTACGAAACCAACCGAGAGAAGAGCAGCGCTCCATTATCGAGGTGCAGTGAGCTGAAGCACGCGAAGAGAGATCCACAGGGCGAGAAAGAGTCCCTAGAGTCAAGCCACTACGGAGTGGTTCCGCACACGGATAAGAGACGTGTGCGATAAGGTGCAATCTTTACCTCTCCGGTCTACCCTACTAACAGGGTTGCGGATGAGGCTGCAGCAAGCTGGCCAAGTGAGTGTAGCACCACCACCAAGGTCAGGGGCCCCCACCCACACCTTGCAACGGTCGTACAGGAAGCGAGTCGAGCAAGTGGCATTTCCACCAATTGGCTTGCTGGAAGCACCCGGATGAAGTACGGAGGTGTGCCCTAGCAGACTGAAGTGCTGCAGAACCCATGACGGATTGTGGTTATGCAGGAACTCTTTACTCGGCTGCATCTGGCTTCCATTAAAGTGATAGGTATTCCAAATCCTTCTGGAAGGATACCGTCGCCAAGAAACGTCTCGACAATTGTGCTGCAGGTCAATCTTGGCACATGGCTCGCTTGACCTTGTTCTTATCACATTCGCTTGTACTTGTGACATTTGGACTCGCCGAGTCGTACAGAATCATGAAACCCTTCTAGATTGCTAGAGTTCTTGGACATTGACGGTGTTGATATCAGATTGGACACCTTTGTTATTATTCATCTGATGTAGATAAGAGCGGTCAAACCCCGAAATGAACCCCTTATATTGACGCCCGCGGAAGTCTCCATATACCCTTGAAATTACGCCTTAGGCAAGCATGGCCCAACGAAGAGTACATATACGGAATACTCATAAAGGATTTCATAGACGTTCCTGGCCCCCTGGGGGCGGGTGTCAACGTGGTCTTTTATGTGAAGCAACCGCAATGTGTTCGCCAAGCATACGGTCTCGTGGCTTACGGGTTCCCTTGGTCAATTGGTGTCTTGATTATCTCGATTACCTTATACCTTAAACCATTTGAAGGGTCTCGGCAACCCTTCATCGCTTCCTCGAACCACGGGTTGCGACCAGCGTGGTCTATTTCAACATTATCTACGGTCGCGAGAGGGGTGCGATGAGAAAGACGAACTCCTCACCCCTGAGTCCTGAAGCCGAAGCACGTCTCTTCTCCCGACTTCTGGTCCTGAAAGCTACTCACTACTCCGTACTACCTTTGCAGTAGATCTTAATTCGATAAACACACACGACAACCCTACGACCTTTTTGGATGCCCTCACTACCTTTGTTGGAGCTTCTTCTAGCGCATTGCTGCAAGAGAATTTACCAAGGTACTTTACCTTGGATACCTTTAGTTACAGTACTGTAGTACTCTACGGCAGAGGACTACCGACATAAACTAAGGTCCCTTACCTTGCACAATAATACTGTGCCCCTCTGAGAGACGGAGACGATCATGTTGATCCTCGGCTTATCTCAAGTTCTTCAACTCACACAACACCTCCTCTAGTGGGACTTGGAACCTCGAACATTTCAGGACTACTGCTGCTGCTGCACCTGCTCAGGACACTTTCTTAGTGAAGGGAGCACATAAGCGAATATTGGCGGAACGACGGATGAGTGTCTCCTCATAGTAAAAAGCCGTCCTGCGCTTTGCGGGTGAATGATTGTCATTGAGAGGAGAGGAGAGGAGAAGAGAATCCAGTATCCAGGTACCTTGGATGCGCTGGCCTGTTATATTACGTACCTACCAACAAATTGGACGGTGGCGATGATGGCTTCGTTTGTTCAAAGCCATGTGGTGGGGAGGCCGGTCCGTCTACCTTAGTCATTGCCTTTTCTCGCGTGGAATTAAGGTAAGAAAGGGGCGCAAAATGCACTTGAAACATCCGAAATCTGGAACAGGGGGGGGGGGCTGAATGGACGTCAATGTGATTGGTTGCTTTCAATCCGAACGGGAAGCAGGCTAAGACGGCTAAGTCGACGCCCCCCCGTCGATCGATTTCCTTAAGAGGTCTAGATCGAGGTAAGGTACCTTACTAGTAATACTTCCCGCCAAGATACCTTAACAGATAGTACCTAAGGTATGTCGATAGTACCTAGTACACCTTTTTGATTCACTAGAGTAAGTACTCCGTACCCACCTTAGGACTGCAACTCTGTCAGTGGCTGTATGATTTCAAGTCCCTTGTTGGCTTCAAAGGGGCCAACTTGATGGGCACCCCTTGCAGATATGCATTACTGTACGACTACTCCATAGATGTCAACCACCAACAACGCTACCAACAACGCTACCCCCCTCACAAACAAAATGTGTGAAAGGGGACTACGGGACTACGGGACTACGCGAGTCTTGATGTCCGCCATGTCGGTGTATGGCTTTGGCCGGGCATGCTTTTGTGGTACTTCCCCCCGATCAATCCCCCCCAGATGAGATTGACTACCACACAAGCTTTCTTACCTTCCTTCACTACTTAATCCACATTCATCAAGGGCTCTCTACGCCATCTTGAACTTGACCAGCTCCAACTCTCCAACTTCAACCCCCCCCCCATCTCTCATGTGGGTTGAACTGCATGTTCTGTTGTACATACCCGCGCAGAAGTGAATGCCCCATCATGCATCCCGACGTTGTGTCCTGCATTCAATAAACCGCATCCCCACTTCATATCCCTCGACCACTCTATTGGGCATGTTCCATTGCCCACCAGGCTACCCGCTGTGCCAGAACACCGAGATAGCACGACACTGGACGTGAACTCCCATCCTCCAGACCGTACAGCAGATCGTGTTCGGCCAACATGACTCCACTTACTCCCGACCAAATTCGGACCATATCCATCACCGAAAGAGTTTCCTCGGTCTTCTCTCTAATGGGGATTGTCTTCATTCTATCGACCTTCCTTCTCTCTTCCTCCTTCAACAAACCGATTAACCGCCTGGTCTTCTTCGCAACCTTTGGGAATCTGGGTGAGTCTATCCATGTGGAAGACGGGAATGGAAATTGCGAACGTCTTTGACTCTGCTAGGGATGAATATTGCGACGCTCATCTCAATGGATGGCCCCAACGCTGGGCCGGCTTCGTCTCTATGCCAGTTTCAAGGTTTCATGATCCAGATGTAAGCAACCGGCGCCCTCTGGTTGTCCTAAAGTCTCACGTCTCGCTCAGGTTTCTCGGTGTAGACGCGTTCTGGGCTCTCTGTATGGCTTGCAATGTTTATTTGGCCTTCTTCCATAATTATTCGACAGGACAGCTTCGTGCGTTGGATTGGAAGTATCTATTGGGATGCTATGGTGCTTCTTTCGTGCCGGCATTGGCATTTCTCTTTGTAAATACAAGAAGGCGGGGGAGGATCTATGGTCCAGCAGTTGTAAGCAACCCATGGATCTCCCAATGTAATTGCTAACAAACTCGCCAGATCTGGTGCTGGATCGACATCCAGTGGGATTTTCTCCGGGTTGCCCTGCTGTATGGGATCGTTTGGTCAGTGTACTTTTGTTATCCACATCGACCTGGTTTAACAGTCGTACAGGGTGGCTGTGATCATGGCTACAGTTATATATTGCATGGCTGGCAGAGTCATCTGGAAGAAGCGAAAGGAGCTCGAGGGCTTCTTGAACCCTTTCAACGAAAATCCTTTCTCGAATACAGTTACGACAGAGGTGCATATTACCCACGAACAGCGCCGTGGATCTTCGCAAGCTTCATTCCGCTTCGACGAGGACAGGGGTATCCGTTCTGACGGTTACGATCCATATACCGTCAACGTCGAGGTGGGACCGCAGGATAAGGGGAGGACGGCGAGGCCCGCCATTCTTAGAATGCGCAGCCTCACCAGGGCCGCTGCCGTCAATGAGAAGAATGCTGAAGCCTGGCTTTATGCCCGTGTTGCTTTCCTTTTCTTTCTGAGTATATTGATCACCTCGGTATGTCACCGATTCGAAACGCGATTCCGACTCCGACTAACCCATCCCCATCAGGTTCCTTCCAGCGTGAACCGTGTCTACGCCCTCGCCTATCCGGACCAACTCAACTTTCCCCTGAACCTTGCCTCGGCCGTAGTTCTTCCCCTGCAAGGGTTCTGGAATGTCATTGTCTACATCATAACCTCTCAAACCGCCTGCAAAGGGCTGTTGAATGCGAAATGGCGTGGTCGACCTCCACGAAAGCATAGCGCAGCGACCACATTTACGAACATTGACACGGATCGAGGGTTCCGTACGCCAAAGTCCAACATACGAAGATTGGATAGCGACATCACCAGCGTGACATCGCTCGCAGATCATTGACTTTGGTCTTTATTCTTCTTATCTTTTTTCGGTACCACTACATGTACGGGCGGAGCTGGGTTCAGCAAGGCGCTTTGTGGTGTTGAAAATATGAAGCTCTTTTACGATACCTTCAGAACTTGGATATTCTGCTTTTGGGGACGTGGTATTCTGGCTAAATATGTGCTTGAAGATATTTATGCAACTACATACTTAGCATTACACAATATGAGTTACATGTATTCGACTGAATGTACTCTATACAATATGTCAATTGTCAATGCCAGATTTGAAGCGGGAAGATCACATGTTACCGAGCTAGGTTGGGTGAAACCCTCGCTAAATAAAAGCAAACACGAAACATCCTCCATGTTGCCGCCTTCATGCCTCACTTCTAAGGTTTTCAACAACTTTTCCAGTTTGGGTAAACACTCGCTTGATTTGGATAACTCTCTGACAATGAAGAGGAAAGCTGAGAACGATGATCCAGCTCCTGAACCTCAATCTCCAAAATCCAAGAGACGCGCGATAGAAGATACCAGCAGTAGAGACTACTTTCGGCAAGGACTTTTCAACCAGGTCAGATCTGATGAATATCGACGGCTTTACGCCAACTCCAAACCGTAAGCAGTTCCGCAAAGATTCAAACACTTATGAACTCACGCTTGAAAGCTATAAACATGGGGTGATACCAAACCTCATCACTCCCGATCTCCTCCGTAATGTCCGTTCAGAAATTCAGGAACATCTTTCCTTCACCCCAAAGGAGACGGACATTTACAAGATCCACCAATCAGGGGATCTTGCCAATCTCGATGGCCTGGATGATTCTGCACTGAAGCTCTTGCCTTCTTTGCTAACCCTTCGCAATGCTCTGTATTCCGCAACTTTCCGAGACTATCTCTCAAAAATCACTGGTGCTGGTGCGCTCTCAGGGAAAAAGACAGACATGGCTATAAATGTCTACACCCCTGGCTGCCACTTGTTGTGCCATGACGATGTTATTGGAAGTAGGAGGGTGAGCTACATCTTGTACCTAACTGATCCCGACAAACTGTGGAAGGAAGAATGGGGTGGTGCGCTTCGCTTGTACCCTACTCAAGACTTTACCGGCAAGGATGGGCAGATAGTCAAGATCCCAAGCCCAGACTCTAGTGTGTCGATACCACCAGCCTTCAACCAATTGAGCTTCTTCGCCGTACAGCCAGGCCAAAGCTTCCATGATGTAGAAGAGGTTTATGCGAAACAGGGAGAGCAGGAAGCAAGCGACGAGGATAGAGTACGAATGGCAATCAGTGGCTGGTACCATATCCCTCAGGAAGGCGAAGAGGGCTATGTCGAAGGTCTGGAGGAGAAGTTGGCTGAAAGTAGCAGCCTCATGCAGTTGCAAGGCAAAGGAGACGAATTCGACCTACCCGTGTCAAGAACGATTCCGTATGAGGATGTGGAAGATGATCAGATGCTTTCAGAAGAAGATCTCGACTTTCTCCTCAGATACATGGCACCGACTTACTTGACCCCCGATACTCTAGAATCCATTTCAGACAGTTTCAAAGAAGAATTCTCTCTACTCCTCGACACTTTTCTATCCAAAAGATTCTGCGACTCCCTACGTACATACATTACCAATGAGGAACAGTCCTCCCTTCCTCCGACGGCCCCTAAGATTGAATCGACCACCTCCTGGACCGTTGCCACCCCGCCCCACAAACACCGCTTTCTTTTGCAGAAACAACGCGATCAGCGTCCTGCTGGTACAGCCACAACTCCTGTCCAAGATCTCCTTGAGAACCTCCTCCCCTCTGTCCCGTTCAAGAAATGGCTCCAACTAGCCACGGGTCAAACCCTCACCTCGCACGATGGTCTCGCCCGCCGCTTCCGAAAAGGTAAAGACTACACACTTGCTACAAGCTACAACGAAGCCGAGCCCCGGCTGGAGATCATCCTCAACATCACCCCAACCTCGCACTGGGGTGGCGACGAGGCTACGCAGGGAGGCAACGACAATCCTGAGCAGGATGGCGCGGCCGTAGGTGGATACATTGCCTACATGGCTGCCGACGAGGATGAAGGTGACCCCGAAGATGGTGGTAGCGATCACGGTGTCGGGATACCACCGACGCTCCAGTCCACCGGCGCTAGCGCATCCTTTGCTCCGAAGAAAAAAGTCAAGTCCGACCCTGCAGTGTACAAAATGTCTGATTTCGAAGAAGGCGAGGGCTTGCTCTTTAGCATGCCGGCTGGATGGAACCGATTAGGCATAGTCATGCGAGATGCAGGGACCATGCGGTTTGTGAAATACATTAGTCGGAGCGCAAAGGGAGATCGGTGGGATGTTGTGGGGGAGTTTGGGGTTACAGAGGAAGAAGGTGATGACGAGGATGGCGGCGAAGGGGCAGGTGGGGACGTGGAAACTAGTCAGGAAGCCGGCTGTGAGCAAGGAGAAGACGACTCAATCCCAAGCGAGGAGGAGGAAGAGGAGGAAGAAGAAGAAGAAGAAGTGGAAGAAGAAGTGGAAGTGGAAGACGAAGAGGACGAAGGATCCCCAGCCCCAGAAGACAAACCCGTAGAAACACCCCAAGAATACGCCCGGAGAATGGCAGGCGGCCGCTCACCGTTGATGAAGGGGAAACACGATAGGATCTTCAAGGATATGCAGCCGGAACGTAATGTTGATGATGACGACGACGACGACGAGGATGATGATTGAGAGTGTGAAGAGAGGAGGATGAGCAAGGGTATAGTGCTGGGGGTGCAAAGCCTCGGTACCACCGCCTACAGCCATTCCCTTATGTTGCGATAGCATTCCATACAACGGCCTTGAGCTCTCTAGCACTTTGATGCCGATATGCAGCGTCACAAGATGACGATAGTGTACATGACGAGTAATGCCATCTTCGAGGTCCCGACCACGCAAACCCCATCATCTTCCCTTCCTTCCCGAACCTTCGGGCCCTCGGGCCTTTTGAAACTCAACAGATTGGGCTTGTGAATTCATTTCACATATGCCGATTGCTTTCTTCTATCCATGCATGGCACATACATAACCAAAATGCCTTCCTTGTTGCCAGCCACTGCAATCGTTCGTTTGCAGCGACCCAAGTGCTCTTTCTTCAACATCAAAGACCCACCACTGTTATTGTCGCGAATGTGCTCGTTCACCCAGACTGCTCTCGAACTGCTCTCGACACTCTTTCACCTGCGTGGATTGCGATTGATCGAACCTTTGTGCGTTCCGGAAGCTTTATAGTAGTATTAAAAGTCTATGAAGCATTTGCTACTGACTGCTGTGAATGCGATTGGTTCTTTGTCAATTTCGGAAGCACTTGGCCAGCACTTGCGGTCACCGGTTCATGCAATGCAGTTCTGCTGTTGCGATTGTGACCGGGACTTTGTTCACGAGCAGGCTCTCCTCCAGCACTTGGCAGACAAAATTCACAAATTCTGCATCAAATTTAAGATCTCGTTCTTCAGACTCTTCACTTGAGTATGCGAGCAGTGCGAATGAGAGTTTAGAGACGAGAAGGGGCTGGAGCAGCATGGGTTGTCTGTCATTCACAAATCTCTCAGCAACATCAAATGCATTGCGGATAGATGGTGCAAGAAGCAATTTACTTCTCCTTCCGCGTGGTTTCACCATCTTGAAAGCGGAGCTTGTCCCTCGAAAATGACGAGGGATAAACTGCACTCGGCTGTTCAATCGAGCGACGTCAATCGACTCATCACCGAAGGCAGCATTCAAGAATATACAGCTTTGATGGGGCCAGCTGTGTCGGGGACGACGTCGATAACAGAGAGTGTCATCTTCACACCTATCACTGACGAGAGCTTCGGCGGGTTTCGATCTCCACCCGACACCTGGGAACTCCAGTCGGGAATGCTTACCCTCAATTCCGGAAGTTCTCAACCTTTATTGGAGGATTCATCTCTTGCGATGAGGCCGACATGTCCGCTTTGCCCTTTTGGTCGAAAGCCTTTCAAAAGCCTTGAAGCCCTGAGAAATCATCTATCGTCCCCGGCTCATTCACCAAAAGTGTTCCATTGTCCCCTCTATTTTGCAGGATTGGAAGATGATAGAAAAGTGTCCCAATTGATGAGGTACTTCTCGACACTGAGTGGCTTAATGCAACATCTCGAGAGTGGCGCATGCCAAGGGGGCCGTGCAACTTTTCGAAAGACGGTGGAATATATCGAACACAACCTTGGGAAGACGGGACTGCGGAAATTGCGTTTGCTGAATTAGTACGGCAGACGGTCGTGAAGAACCGAGGACGCATCGCTCTAAGAAGGTGGGATGAAGGTGTGGGATAGAGGTAGTCCTGCACTCAGGATGCAATCGTGTTGTCAGTCGGGAATTCGGTTTCTTATACGATAACGTAAATCGCTCAACAATTCTCTTGTCCACACCGGTCCCGCTTACTATCCAGGGAGAGATTATGCTTTCATCAGGCCATTTTGTTGGTGAAGCAATCAACGACCTCCGCTTTGGATCTCCAGCATTCAGTTCCATGCCATTTGCATGAATGACCAGGGTAGAGCTCTATTCTCGTTGAGATGGCCCGCGCCAGTGTTCACAAATCCGATCCAAATCGAACCACATCGGCTACTGTATATAGTACCTTTCGATCTCCAACTCGCTGGGCCTTGCTGTACCTTCCCGAAATTGCTCCTGGGGATGCAGGTTGCGCGGTGGTGGTGTGTACCAGCGCATCCTGGTCTGCGTTGGCTGGTCCGCGAACGGCCAAGCTTTGATCCACTCTGCTCTTTGCGCGTTGTTCTTTGTCTCACGAACCAAGAAGTGTTCAAGACAACTCTCCAGCCTAGCTTTCGTAAATTCATAGCTGGCGTGGTTGACCCAACCGTCCCAACCTCTGTATGCTCCTAGATGCTCAAGAACAGCTTCCATAAGCTCGACCCCTCTGATCCACAGTGCTTCATGCTCACTCTGAAGAGTCTTCTCCTGCGCTGAGAAGACGAGCGGGCAAGGCACAGAAGGCCGGCCATCGGGCCTCGGTCCAACGATATTCAGCCACTCTCTCTCTACGGCCATAAGCATTCCATTGACAATCGGTTCGCCATCGCTGAAAAGCGAGCCAGCCAAAGCAGTAATTTTGCAAGCTAGCGTCTCGCGGTATTGCAACGCGCGGAAGATGTTCTCGTTTCGTTGGCGCAATTCGACCTCGTAGAGTTTGTAGAGTGACTGTGCGGACCTCAACATCTTTGCTTCTTTCTGTTCATCGGCGCTCAATTCGTCGAAGTTCTCTGGAAGCTCAATACGACCAAGCCCTTCAGGGATAGGACCATTGAATTCGATGAGTGCTGGGTGCCGAGCTTGGAGGAAAAAAGGGCTTAGGTGGACGGATTGCCAGTCGATAATACCCACTATCTCAGTTGGCTTTTCTGGGTTCACAAAAATGTTATTCGCATGCAAATCGCTGTGCCACATTATTGAGGCTCGGAATGACTCCTCCTTTGGTAAAAGATGTTTTGCCACTTTCAGGTAGTTAGTCAGGGCCGACAATTTGGAGGTCGGAGTTGGTAGATATTGTCCGGGGCCATAAAAAAGACCTTGCGGCCTAGGGAATTCTTGGAGTGCCATGATACATGCAATCTCGCGACGTGCTGTGGCCATAGCGTAGTCCTCAGCGGTGCGCCCTTGGAGCAGGCTTGTCAGCGATATAGAATTGACTTGAGAGGAAGTTGGAAAGTTTTCATACAAGGTCCTCGATCCATTTGGACAGTTCCACGCCCCTCATCGAAGAACATTCGATTGTTCGTGGGGCCTATGGCGAATGGAGAGCATTGTATCTCCGTCCCATCTTCATTCACGCACAGTGTTTCATCGCCAGAAACCTTCGGAACATCATCCGCGTAGTACAAACTTCCAAACGAGGTAAACCTAGTTGCAGTGAATGACTTCTCAATCCCAACCAGTTGCTTTACGATCTCATATTTCTGGCGGCCCGTAATATCTTCCCATAAATTCTCGAGCTCGATACCAGGCACCTTTTCCATGACTATGTACTCGGCGTTGACTGGGTTCTCTTCCTGCCGGGAGCTCCATGCGAATACTTTGGGAGCCGGTATTTTCAGAACATTTCTTACCTGCGAGCATTTTATTAGCCACCGTCGCTGGACAAAGTAAAGAAGAGTTGCGTACAAAGTCCATTGTGGCGACCTCACTGGCGGTGGTGAAATGGGGACGTCCAGCATTAGGATTTGGAACCTTTGCAATGACTTCGTTCCCATCGTTCATGGTTAGAAGGAAGGTTTTATTGAAATTGCCTTCTGGAACCTTCTTGATCTCAACGCACGAGGAGGCTCCTATCGATCCAGCAGCGATCTGTGCCAGTTCTGCCATGTTGAATTGAACATAACGACGAGAGAGTTGTGCTGGTTCATCCCAGAGCCATCGCCCGGATGTATATCGAGAGAAGGACTCTTTATCGCCATCTATAACGATCAACAGGGCTGTTTTCTCAATGCTTTGAGTTTAACTTCTACTGACCTTGAATCAGTGGCTCGTTTGATCCCATCTGAGCTTGGGCAGAAAAGTTGCGACTGTTGCTCTTCAACTGACAGGAACCTGTCGAAGCCGCCCCTGCGTGGTGTTGAAACAGCGTTTTCCAAGCAGAACCGAAGTTTCTCAAACCCTTCGAAATACTGCGCGCTTGACTGAAAGGAACGTATAGGACAGACGTCATGTTCAGTGATGAACGTGTTCGGTTTTCAAATGAGCTGGAAGGAAAAACGCGCAATGAAACGTTTTCATGTTAGATTGATATCGAATACTTGAACGATGTTTGTCTTAATACAGATTTCATGTTAAAATCGAGACGATAGTATAGAAGATGATTTTAATGAAATAAACCCTAATTTTTTCGAACTCTAGATTATTTCGAAACCTGCTTGTGAACCGGTTTTAAGACTGAACATAAATGTCGAACTTCGTATTTCTTTCACAGCGAGATTAACATTCGATTTAACAGACCATATGTGACCCCCCCAGTGCTTCATATGCCATATGAAGCACTGGGGGGGGGGCAGTGGGGTTGATTCTACAAATCTGGTTCTTATTTTGCACTTTTTGAAGATTCGCTATTCTAGAATAATTCTGATGAGACTCTCGACAAATTCCACAAAAAAAAAAGACAACAGGTTTCGCATATACAACGATATATAACAACTGATAGATGATGCAAAAGCGATTGGATTTTCTGGATTTTCACACCATCTTGAAGCGTTGATTGAGCTGTAGATATTGAGCTGCTTTAGCTAGAATTTCTGTCGAGGGCAGCGTGGGGGCTGGCGGGACTTTTGGTGTCGCTCTTCGTACGGGAATGCCTACTATCAGAATGACTACCATACCTAACTTCATCTTTCTACCAGCCTTGCTGCCAGCCTTTCTACCCATCTCTCTTCCTCCCTACCTTCCTATTCAGCTTCCCACACGCGTCAGTCAGATTCGCAACACGTGTCGAGCAGTGGTCAAAATAGTGCTTCGAACAGTGCTTCAGAAGCAAAACATTAAAACATCATTCATATGCTCATCGAATCGGCTTCGTATATGCTCGCTGATCAAGCATCGGCCATAGTCGAATGAAAAGTTTTAACTTCAGATAGACTTCGTAGCCAAGCATCAATTTGCTTTATCTTCAAGCATTAATTACGTTTTCTATCAAACACGCTATCTGCTCATCTATCTACCCATCGTATTCACATGATTTTCTACATGAGTCTCTACATGGCTTCTTATCAGCACTTGTTTCAATATATATTGGCCCCCTCATATTTTATTGATAGTATAAATTTGCCACTAGACCCACCTCCTCATCACCCCCAGGTTGGGCTAGGTCAGAGCCCAACCCGTTGCGCGGCGTACGAAGCTAATCGCGCGGTCGCATTCCTGCCGAGTGAGCGTTAGCATTGCTATCGCGCGTTAGCATTGCTACCGAGCCTATTCCCTACCTTACCCTAGACAGTATTCGGCGTATTGCTTCCTTCTAAACGAGAAAGAACAGAGCCGACAATAGGGCAGCCGGGTAGGTTTTGATTGGAAACAAGGCATTCCGTAGCTTGTGGGTTCTGTGAGGTGATGGCAGGTTGGGTGTTGCGATCCCATCTACAGTATCTAAAACTGCGTCTACCTACCAACCCCCCCGACCTCTCTCTACCCTCTGACGAAGAATCGAAAGACAAGCGTGTGAGAATCCGGTGTTTGTAGAGGTTTTGGGGCTGGGAGTGGCAGGGGATGGGTGGGGTTGGACAATGAGATCGAGACACGGAGGGTTTGCGTGGATAGATGAAGCGGACCAATAACTTGGGGCTTTCGTTCATGCTCGACTGCGTTGCCTCTACACCATTCATATCCTCCATGTTCTAAATATCCATCCCGTCCCATCACCACACCCTTAATATTCAACCTTACAAAAATTAAACGCATGGGACAGCCCAACTACTCCATTTCCGGCGCCATAACCTCTTCCGCTTTCCTCTTTGTGCCGTTTGTGATTGATGGAGTGGGATGGGGGAGGGAGGTTGGGGAGGTTTTGGTAGAGGGGCGGAGGATGATATCCATGACCTTGCCGAGGCGGGTAAGGGCTTCGGGGGAGATTTCTGTTTAGGGAAAGGGGAGGCAGGTTTAGTTAGGTAATTAGGTAGATGGGTAGATGGGGTGTTTGTAGGGTGTTTGTAATCGGGATATGGAGGGAAGGGGGTGAGGAAGGGGATGAGGGGGAGCAACGAAGAAAGGAAGAAAACACTCACGATAATGCACCACCAGCCTCCCCCCCAACACCTTAACCCCCTCCAACACCGCAATCTCCACAAACCTCTCCTTGCTACACCCCGCCGCCCCCAAATCCAACCAGCACATGTTCGTCTCGCACTCCCTCTCCAGTCTTCCCCCCCTCCCCACCCACATCGCCGCCACCTCCCTTGCCTGCGCATGACTCCCAGCCAACAACCCCCCCAAAAAGGTCTCCTCGACCCCCACCCTCGCCGCCGCAGTCACAACACCAGCCTGCCGCAGCCCGCCCCCGAGCGATTTGCGGATCCAACGCGCGCGGGTTATAAAAGCGTGCGAGCCGACGATCATGCTGCCGATGGGCGCGCCAAGGCCCTTGCTGAAGCACAGGCTCACGCTGTCGAAGCAGGCGCAGTAGTCGGCGAGGGAGCCCGCGCCGGCGGCCACAGCTTCCCAGAGGCGCGCGCCATCGAGGTGGAGTAGGATAGGCGGGTGCTGGGCACGGGCCCAGGTGGAGATGGCGCGGCAGTCGGAAAGGGGGAGGATGGAGCCGGCGAGGGTGTTTTCAAGGGCGAGGACACGGGTGGGGCAGGCGTGGATGTCGGTGCCAAGGATGGCGTGGTGTTGGATGTCTGGGAGGGTAAGGTGGTGGCAATTGGAGGGGAGGATGGGGATGGCGAGGGCGCCGCTGAGGGAGGCGAGGCCGCCGGCTTCCCTGTGTTTGGGAGTTTAGCTTGGTGGATTGTGCGAGGGTTGGAGCGGGGGTTCGTTTACCAGCCGATGATGTGTGAGCGGGAGTCTGCGAGGACGGAGTGGGGAGGTTGAGTGAGCAAGGTGCGGAGCGAAAGCTGATTGCCCATAGTGCCGGAAAGAACTAGCAGGGCGGCCTCATGGCCGGTCAAATCAGCAATGTAGGATTCGAGTTGATTGGTCGTTGGGTCCTCGTGGAAGACATCGTCGAGGAGGGTGCAATTTTGAATGGCGGCGAGCATGGAGGGAGTGGGCGTGGTGACGACATCGCCTGAAGGGCATCAGATAATGTTGCGACGTCTAAAAAAGGTGAGGAAGGTACTGCGGAAGTCAAATGCGGCGTCGCCGGGCGCGGACCAGGCGTTAGGAGAGGAGGAGGGGGTGGGGTGGCCATTGGTACTGTTGGGCGTTTCCGAGGGGGTTGCGTTTGTCATGTTGGAGGATGATGCGGTGGGGGATGCGGTGGGGGTTACGGTGGTCTGTGTGTTGCTTGTAAGCGATATAGGGTTTACAGGAGAGTCCGGGCTTACGAACGACTCTTTAACCTGTCATCCTGTGGTTCGGAGGGAGGGGGTGCGACGGAGGGAGGGGGTGGGAGGGAGGGAAGAGAGTAATGTGAGCAATACGGACAATGTGTCGCCATTGGCTTGGGGAAACCCCAAGCGGGGATCTGCCATTTGGAATGACGATCTCTTCGTCTCTCAAAGTTCATGTTCTTTGTCGTGGACCAGCGCCAGAAGCCATGAGAAATTACAGCATGTTACATGTGCGCAGGTTCGAGAGCAGGCTTTCGCAGTGTTCGGTCAGAACATAAAGCTATTGAGCAATACTTTATCGTTACCATCTACCCATTTACATATGTGGAAGCAATAGAAGCATTGAAGCGCATTGCCCATGACCTCGTGACACGATGGTACTCATGCTCATCTGCGCACATACGCCAAGCAGCAGGGCAAAGAGCGAATAGCAAGAAAAGAACATATCCCATGCTCCGAAGACCAGCGGAGCCTCAACCCGCCCGGCTCAATCATAACGTAACCACCCACATCCATCGTGTCCCCCTATGCCACCAGCCTGTCGGCCGTGAGAGAGCATATCCCGGAGGCAATAAGCCGTAGACGCATGGAGGCGCATTGCTTCTAGAACCGGCCATGCGCGGCAGGAAGCCGCGTCTTAAGTAATGGTTGTGTAAACAATAGAGTAGCACAAAAGAAGAATTCGAGATTGGAAAAAGCCGAGATCGTGTCGCAACCGGGTATCGCAATATACCAGTACAAATGCAATAACATACGCCACCCGATCCATCCTCCCCCTGGAATTGCGAAATCGCCGTCTAATGATTCGTAAGACAATGCCGCCTCGAGACCCATCCATGAGTAGAGCTCCCCCTAGAGTACAATGATACCGAAGCTCCTAGGGTGATGATGTAAAGCACTTTTGATACAGACAAATGAAAGGAAATGCTTTGGTGTAGTGTGTTTCGTAAATTTGATGGCGTAGAAGAGAATGAGGTTGTATCGAAGCGCCAAGTAATTGCGTCTTCGGACAAGCTAGAACCCTTGCCTAATCTTAGAGAAGGCAAGCAAAGACCGTCTACCGTCGCTCCTCCGAGTACTGGACGCCCTGCATACTCGTGTTGATAGAGTTGTTGATAGGGTTATTGATGGGGTTGTTAATCGAGGGAGCACCGTTCATCAACGGTGGAAGTGAGCGACACGGGTCGGCCAGCATTGGAGCGTGTGGAGCTGCGTATTGAGGGGGTGCTATCACAGGTTGGCGAGACCCTTCGCGATAGTGCTGCATTTCTTGATAGAGGCGACTATTCTCGCTACGAAGGCTGTCGTTTTCACGTTTGATGGTATCAAGTTCAAGACCGATCTGAGACAGTTGGCTTTGGGCCTGGCGGCCAACTTTGTTCGAATTTTCAAGGCTCTTGATATATTCGGAAGCTGGAAAAGTCAATTGTTGAGCCACCTTAGAGACCAATGCACTGAGGGACGAACCTTTGGAGAGGATCTCCCATTTGCTCGATTTGCTGCCATGGCTAGCGGGAATCTGCGCTCGCAGAGAATCAAAGAGATATTTCATTTCAGTACGCCGCTTGCGCTCTGCCAGCTTGTGGCTGGCTCGAAGGGCCGGTGTGCGGCTATATGGCGATGCTGCATCCGGAGACTCAGACTCCTCAGCAAGATGACTGACTTGCTTGTGCTGAAGTGAATGATGGTGAGTGCCGGGTATGTCTATGAGCACGAAATCAGTCTGAATGTTGCACAAGAAGAAATTGATGTGTACTACCTTCGTCCAGCCTGTGTTGTCCAGCGGGCATTCGAGAGTCACTAGTAAAGATGCTGCTGGTGATTGAAGTATGATCACTGTTGCGGCGGGACATCATGGTAGATCCAGAGCGAGGGTCATCACCACTTCCGCTCGAACGGTTCGATATGTCAGGATCCGGAAAAGCATACGGTTGACCTGCAGTGGGTTTTTCTGCATGGTAGACCTCTTTCATAGGATTAGCGCTAATGATAGGTGCCGTCCGCGTGCTATATTGTTGCCGCGACTCGCCAGGGAGGGGGCTAAGAGGAGACATTGGCCCCATATTAGACGACGCACGCGAATTGCGAATACCATTAGAGGTTGAGCCGATTCCACGTTCACGTTGGAGGCTGACCGCAATCGAGCTCTGAGACGCATTGGTGCTGCCATGATAGGGAGATACAGCACCGTTGATGTGGAGGTTTGTGAAACCAGAATTCACTTGACTACCAAGGCTGCTCCGACGAGATTCCTGAGGAGGAAATTCGTGGCTTCCACTGCCTCGATAGTTCGAGTTCGATCCATCATGATACTGCTGATTGATATTAGGGAGACCTAAGCTCTGGTGAGGGGACGCAAATCCAGGGGAAGGCTGAGGATTGCATGAATTTGAGGTGGTAGAAAATTCCACTGGATGAGAGGTGGCTCCTAGCTGGCTTGAATTGGAAGCGCGGTGGGGAGAGCTTATCGAAGAAGAGTAGTAATAGCCATTAGGACCAGAGGAGTATGCGGAGGAACCTGGGTGCACTCAGTACCATATACAACCAGGGCTTAGAAGTAAAGACCACCGCCTATACCAAGATCATAGATTCAGAGAAAAGAACATGAAACTTACGGGTACTCTGCGGCTGACTGGGCCAAGGGTCCGAGTCTCGGTTGCTCGAAGGATAGTTTGGAGACTGTGGGACACCATTCGATGCGCCAGGGAGATTGCTGGTCAGAGTAGCAATTGAAGGAAGCTGAGCAGGCCGAGAGTCGCTGATCGGAGTTGAGTTTTCGCTTGGGGTTTCCCAAATACGACTATTAGATATAGTCGACATCGTGGGCGTATCCCTTAGAGCCTTGGTAGGTTGGCTTGGTTTGAGCAGTGACGAGGTCGAACAACTCGAGGCGGCTTATCCTACGATATTTTTCGAGCTTTTGGAAATGTCTTGCTGGGGGGATTATTTTTGACTCAACATATAATTCGATCTGGACAGCGAATAAATCGAAGGAGTCGTACTGCTTCAGGCAAATATGGAAGGATACCAGGTGTATGACAGAAACAATAATAACATGCGGTTGAAGAGGAAGGCCGGCCCAAGTCAGAGTCTCCTATACTAAGGTGGCTGTGGGAGCCCTTGGGTTCCCAGTTAGCGCCAATCGCTCCTGATCCTTAAAAACAGGGCGATGAGGCTATTCGATATTATGACTACTCGGTTGTATTGCCGAAGTAGGCTTCCAACGAGTATAGATTGTCGCGGTAGGGTTCGAAATTTTGCGTCATGGAAGCGTGGAATCAGGCCTCGTAGTCAAGCGCCGAAAGTCATTGATGGACGAACAACCCAATCATGTGCCCACAGATATTGTCGAAATGCTCCAGCAAATTCCACCTCTTAGACCTTATCCGAACCGCTTGCTCCAAGGTTACCACCGTACAAGTGGTCTACCCCTCCGATACTCGATTGCCGGGGCCGAATGCTTTGGCACGTCTTGAGACAGCTCTGAGGCGAGCCACCAGCCTTCAAATAGCTCCAGTAACAGATGTACAGAGCATGTCAGAGGTAGGAGAGTATGGTCGAGGGTTTGAGAGGATGTCGAATGAAGGTGGGATAGGAGTGCGGGAAATTGAAACGGTCGCAAGGTGTCGAAAGTTGTCCCCCCCAAAGTCCCAACTCTATCTGGCTTTCCGGTTAGGGTACCGTAGTTCCAGTACTCTCCCTCCTTGCAGGCCGGTGTGCGTCCGACAGAGCTAGAGCATCAAGTAAGGATCTGCAATTTCCTCGAATCGACCAGAAGTGAATGGTGCAGGTCTGGTGATCGTGTTCTTGTGACAGGATGGAGTAGCGAGCACCATGGACTGGAAATAACAAAAAAGGACTGCTTGGTGCAGTGGATACTACGGAGACACTTTCTATTCATCAAATGTCGATTTATTCACCAGGGCGTAAGCTAAAGTACCTCCAAAAGTAAGAAGTAAGGATGTTCTACGGCGTGTGTTACATGTGGTCGTCTAGCTATGTACTTGTACTGTATTCAGAAATCTTTCGATTCACTCCTTGCAAGGATTAAGGATTAATGCGAGTGACTTCAATTCTAGACCTATGATTCTCCGCGAGGCGTTCAGCTAGTTCTAGTTGGAGTGTCGGCCTTCTTTATTGGCGGCGGAAAGCTTTCGTACTCGCAGGCCACGTTGTCCTGTGCCACGAGGTCCCCCCCCTAGCCCTGGATGTACTTGTTGCTCTGTCAGAATTGGCTTGGCCGTTTCCCACCTCTCAAAGCTTTGGATTAATTGATACCTTGTTGTTGTTGTCAGTTGTCGACATCGGACGCCTTGGTCGGAGGATCATGCACGTCTCACGCTGACAAAAGCTACTCTTCCGTCCCTCCGCCGGGGCTGTCATAGGCGGGGAGCGACGGTAGCTCCAAGCTGACTGCGCCGAAGTTCTCCTGACTGGACTCACGCTGTGCAGGGATCTGCATACAAGGTCCATCCGCCGTTTCCGTCCGATTCAGGTGCCGGAAGCGTGATTCAGACCAGAATGCCAGCACGGAGGTATCACCAGTCGCCACCAGGAACGAAGAGTCAGGCTATCAACAAGGGATCGAACGCACCTCTGATGAACGTGGTCCAACGTGCCAGTGGCCATCTGACGTTGATGTTCTCCCACAGTGTGACACTGCTAAGCATGCACAACGTTCATCAACGACCACCACCGGTACCCAAGGCTCTGCTTCAGGCACGATCGCCTCTCTCAGCATAGATGCCATATTGAGAAGCTCGACAATCTTGTGATATCGTTGTCCCACTGTGCTATCTCCCGCGCGCAACGAGCCGATGCGCACAAAGCCTTCATGTTGTGTTCATCGAGGACAAAGATTAAATTATGACATCTATCATGCGAACAAGGCATTCGAGTCGTGGCCGGTGCCCCACAGTTCCTCCTGAAGTCCTGACGAGACCGCCCAGTCGCTTCCTACCGGCCACTTTGCTACTATCAGCACCGGCGAAAATTGAAGGAATTATTTAATGAACAAATCTTCAAGACGATCATTCGCCCGCAAAAGGGACCGCGTTACGGCTACGGGCCGAGAAATCCTTGCAGGGGGAAGAATTCGATGGAACTTCCTTAACGGGACTGATGCGGCCTTGTTCCGTCCCAGGCACGCTAAAGCTCAGGCCAGCAACACAAAGTCCATCAAGGAACTTCCTTACCGTCCCTGCCGTTTGGTGATGTCGACAAGACGAGTCGCTGAGCTAGGAAGAGAATACAGATGATCTATCCAAAGGTTGTCAAGTACGGAGTAGACTGCTTTGATCTCAACCGTGTTGGCTTGGGGGGATCCGTGCGCGCAAGATATGGATGACCGCAATCGATCAACATTCAACATCGTCGCATTATTCTAGTAGAATGTGCGTTTGTGAGGACTTAGGGGATCCAATCTAACCACCTTTGAGTGTCACTGCGAGTCAGCAGGCCAAGGAAGGGGAAGACCAGGCGTAATCGCTCACGGTAATAAGCACCCTTCTTCAATCGGTACCTCGTGAAGCCTGTCTTTCGAGTGCGGTGAGGTATCGTACATTGACTGTTCGTTTGGCACCGAAGCCTTAGATCTACGAGATTGTAGGGCACGAACTCACTGTCTTACGTCTAATTGCCCTAGCCTGGTCGACGACTCGCCAGGTGTGGAAAGAGCATTATGTATCGAGGTGCACACTAAGACTAGGTGTGAATTCTCAAGATATCTAATAAGGTACCTAGATAATCATCAATCTTACCCACTATTCCACCCACTGCTCTACACACTGTTCTACTCTCTGCTACATGTATGCCTTACTCGCTGTTCCACTCACTGCTCCATACATGCTCTACCAATTTCTTCATTGAGTGCTTCATCAAATGTTCCATTCAGTGTTTCATTCGGTATTTAATGCAGTGCTCTATTAAGTGCTCTATTGAATGCTACACTATGTTCACTATCAGTAAAACATTGTTAACTTCGTCGCAGTTCACCAAACACAAATGAAAAGTGCTAGACCGCGGCAAGACTTCTTGAACATTCGAATCATATCATCAGTCTCAAGCAAAATACCGAATCGAGGATACCATGAAGCTTTCCGATGTCAACCACGCTGTAACGGTGTACGGGTGGATCAGACGGAAGCTTTCGGCAAAAGCTACGAGGCCAATGCTCGTCCCTTGAATAATTTGGATGGGGCTGTAGCTTGGGAGAACGTAATTGTCTGCTCCAGTTGGTCAGCACGGAACCAACTTGCAGGACGGCACATGTGAAGTGCTTTCAAAGGGTTTCCATTTAGCATACGTTCTTTGTACGTGGTAGACGAGCAGTACCAGATGGATAAGAAAGATCGTCTCATGGAACTTGAGGACATGCGGACTTTGTATCGTGCAGCGCTACACCTTCGAAGAGCGAGCTTGTCGTCTTTTGAAACACCACATACAGCTTTTCTCATCCTTCTCATCGCCCTTATGGCGTCTTCGTCTTTAGATGCTTTGCATAAGAAGATAGTGAAGATACCGTCGTTTGATGAAGCAAGGCCATTCTTCACATTTTCTTGGAATGATTTGTCAATCAGCTCATGTCTTGTTCGAAGCAGTCCAGGACTTTCCAAAATCGTTCCGATTGCGGGTCTAAGCTTCTATGTTAGAGCTCTGGTTCTCAAGTCCCACATGTACGTCATGACATTATCCCTCCTCTTGAGCTGTCTAGAGGTCATGGTGTAGACACTTTGACTCGTAAGCATTGGGCAACAGCAGAGACGAGGTATTCCGACAAGGTTGGCAGATGGCAGCATCGCTAATCTCTCCATCCGTCAGTCATTCCACTATTCAATGGTGCTGCCCCCAACAATTAACACGCCAGCCTCGAACTCCGCACATGTCGGAGATTTGAAGGTACACAGCTCGCTGGCTCATCATACCGACTCAATTCCACCAACAAGAGCCAACATCCACCCCCAACCGCCCCCAAAACCCACCAGTTTCATACCGCGGCTCCGCGGGAAAAACTACCGAGATCTCTTTCACCCGCACCCAGCGACAGACTCTAGAGTATTCCAATCTGCTTCTTCTTCGTTACTTGAACCACTCTAGCGGCTCGCTGCTCGCGAATACTTCCGCTCCAAACCAACACCCAACAATCACAGTCTCACAGTCTACAGAGCAGAGCCGGAATTATTCACCCATTGCGCTCTCCCCTCCAATAATCCTCGAGACCCATCTCGGAGCCACCAACAACGACCAAAATATCCCCCTCCGTTTCACCACAGTCATCACAATATCATATGCCAAATCTAACACCACCCGTCACGCTTCAAACTTGTCGGCTAAAAAGACAGATCCCCAGATTCCCCGTGCGAAACAGCCCCCAAACCTAAAAGAATTCCAAATTCCAAATCCAGGCCGCGAGCCCAAAACAGCCACGGGTTTTAGTCGTTGTGGAAAGAGGGCTGAGAATGCCTTGCACTAGATGGGAACAGGTAATAGCGATCGTGGCGCTAGCTTTATGCGAATATGCGACGTGTACTCGTGGTTTGGACGAAAACCGTTAAATCTACCTACAACCTTCTCAACCCTCTCAACCCTCTCAAAGTAGCCATTCTTCTCTCTGAATCATGTGATCATCGTTGGGGAAAAATCAGCTCACCGGATTGAAAATGTCACTTGCTCACAACTTGATACCGTACTGAAGTTTGTTTCAGAACAGGGAAATAGAAGTCAGAACACAACAACCGATATTCGATTGTCGGTCAGAACAATTAACTTTTCCAGACAGGATCCATCCCTCCCCGCATCCCCTCATATCCCCGCCTCACACGGACCCTTCCCACCCCACCCCACCCCTCTTCCCTCCCTCCCCCCCTCTTCCCTTCTAACCGCTTGCACCCACCTCTCCAAATATTACTTCAGTCAAAACGATACAGCGGTATACCAATATTAGCAATCAACACCAACCCCGAAACCCGCAACCCTCACCCCCACTTTCATATCCCTTGCTCAGACCATCGCTACACCTTCTCTGTCAGATTTCAGGGCGTTGTGTATGTCCTGGCATTCGTATACCTCGATACGAGATCAAGCATGGGTTGCAGCAGACGAGATCAGCACACAGAGATGTTGGGGTGGAGATGGGTACGTGAAATGGAAGGGAAGGGGGGGGTGGGGGTTGGCTAAGGCAGATGGGAGTGAGGTGGAGACGTGAAAGAACGTCGCGGGGGACGGGGTAGTCAATAGCGCTAAGAGCTCGGGAGAAGAGAGAACGGCAAAGAAAAAGAGTCACATCCCCATTATTTCTTCCCATCACTTTATTCCCACCACATCTTCTCTGCTAGGACCCCCGCGAAACTCCATTCTATTTCCCTTAGCTGAGGCGAGTTTCGAGGGCTGCGGAGGGGAGAGTTGGGCAGGGGGTTGTTTGATACTGAGGATTGGTTGGGGGGGTGGTGGAGTATGGGCTATGGGCTGTGGGTATGTGTTGGATATTGGTGGTGTGGTAAGTTGAGAGGATTGATGGGTGTTGGTGGTGTGGTAAGTTGAGGGGATTGACGGGTGTTGGTGGGCGTTGATTTGGGTGTTGTGAGCAGGGAGGAGAGATGGGGGAGGGGTGGGAGGGGTGGGATGAGAGGATATCAAGAGGGCTATATGCATGCGGTGAGAAGGAGGGCGTTGCAAAAGGGGGTTCCGGGTGGAAAAGGGTGTGAAAAATGTGTGTGGGGGGGAGGGGGGTAAATGAGAATAGTTGAGGTAGTGGTCCTGTTGGACTCACGGCTTTTCTTCCGCTGCGTTGATAGATGTTCTTGCTTCTATTTTTTCTCCTGTCATCTTCTTCTCTCATCTCTCTGTTTTCCTAAAGAGCTTCACTCTTCTTTCTCGTAACAAGATTTTCCCTTCCTCCCTTATCTTGTCCTCCTCCTTGCCTCCCTCAATCCCCCACCTTGAAACTTCTCCTTTTCCTCCCATCCCACCCTACACCCCTCATCCCTTCTTCCTCCGAGAAACTTGAGCGACCCGAGTAAGATGAGCAGATTACCGATATTGAGTCTCCAATGAGTGATATATGAGAAATCGAAGGAAAGATTAAACGAAAACGATAATGCTGTCAACGAGGTGAAAGTGACGAGAATGAAAATCGATTAGAAGACTATCTACATATCTACTTGTCCCAACTATACGTCAGATGATCAAAAAAACATAAATAATCCAAAAAACTCAACAAAATCCCCAAGTCTTATGCTTCAGCGTAAAAACGATAACATCAACAACCTCCTACAGCATCACCACCAAAAATCAACACAGCGGCCTCACTATCCTCACTCCTCATCTTCCGCATCAGCAAAATTCTCTCTTCTTCTTCTTCTTTTCAACCTTGACAACGGCATCATCCTGCTATTTGTGCATATATCTAGCACTCTCGCTGTCGCCTCCCTCCACTTTCTCCTCCTCCTCCCCCTCCTCCCCACCACTTAAGCGCGCGCAGCAAAGCCCACACAAACATTCCTTCCACTCATCCACAACCCGAAGCCAGCAAGTGAGGAAAGGATATCCTCACGATGTACAGCTATTCGAGCTCTTACAACGAAGACGAAGCTATAGAAAGAATATCAAAGTGTGCTTTCACAGAGAAATTGATATCTGTGCTCGTCAAGGGCTGATGAGTGAGTCGTATGTTACCCCTGATAGATATGAGAGAAGTAGAGAGAGAGAGAGAGAGAGAGAGAGAGAGAGAGAGAGAGAGAGAGAGAGAGAGAGAGAGAGAGAGAGAGAGAGAGAGAGAGAGAGCAGATAGTCTCTCCTCCTCATTCCACAAAATCCCCAAGCTCTTCCCCAGTCTAAATCCATCCCGTTTCCCCCTTCCCCCCTTTCAACATCCTCCCCACCCCTCCACCACCCACCACACCGCACCACCACCCCAACCACCCCAACCAACCAACCTAACCTCCCCAATCCCACCCCTCGCCATCATCCCCCCCCCCAACAAAAAAACGAGGAATCTCCAAAAAACATCACCGCAACGAAACCCGCAATGAACCTCCCCGTTCCGTTCAGAAACTCGATGCTAGCATAGCCAGTAAATCTATTTATTCATACAAGTAGACGATAAAAATCGAGAAGGTCGGTACCGTATACAACAGAGAAGAGGGCGGGGCTTGGAGATACGGAAAAAAGTCGGTCGGTTGGTTGTAGGGTATTGGAATCTGGGAGGGCGGGTGTTTTCGCTTGGAAAGGGGGATGGGGGGTCTGGTTTTGTGGTTCGAGAGAGAACGAGCAGTATGTAGATCGGTGAACCTTTAGCGGTGACGAGGGGGCGAGGAGGGTCATGGCGCAATGGTGAAGGCGGCGGGGGGATGCTGGGTGTCGAGGTAGTCGCCTTGCTACTGTACTCTGCTGCCCCTTCTTCTGCGTGTGGAGGGTTTTTTTCGGCTCCTTCTTTTCGGCCTGGAGTTGGTAGTAAGTGGTGGCGTGGCGTGATTAGCATGACGTATGAATAGTAGACTAATTACTATGAGAAGGGAACGATTTTAGTTGAGATGGATTGGTCTATCTTGTTCGAAACCTCACTACGTAAGTAAGACATCAAAATGCTTGCCTAGCTAACCCGCTCAAAGGAGAAATTTCTCCTTCAATATCTCGCACAAACAAACAGCACATCGCCAAAACCTCCAGCGGTGCCGAGCGACAACGAAGCTCATGGCACGGCGGCGGCGGAGGCGGCGGCGTTGCTGGTTGTCGAGGTAGCCGCCTCGCTACTCTCACGGCTCTTCCTCGCCACCATCTGGAGGAATTTCTCCTCCTCCTTTTCCACCTTGAACACGTTACCCTCCTTCCTCGGCTCCTTGCTTGCTCCGACGAGAAACTCGCATTTGAACTTGAGGAATTCAGCCTCTTTGCCCTCCTTGCCGATGGCGGGGAAGATGGTGATGATGTCTCCCGTGTGGAGTTTGCCGAAGTTCCAATGCCCGTTGCCTTTCTTTAGCAAAACGCCGTTGACGAGGATGGCCTGGCTTGTGCGGGTGGCGACGATGGCGTAAATGTCGTCGAGAGCGGTCCAGTCAAGCTTGGGGTTCTCCGCCAGCTGAGCCTCAATTCCGGGACGCCAAAAGACAACGTCAAGTGCGCACTTTGGGATACGTGCATCCAGTCCTTCTTTATGCTGATAATCGCTACCAGGGTCGCGGCCGTAGGTAGTCATGCGCTTCTCCAACTTGATGGTTGGCGTGAACATCGAGCCTGGGGTTGGGGTGAGATTCCCAAGGCGTGCAAGGGGTTTGGTGAATCCGGTGGCCTCTTCGGCAGCTGGGGTGGATGTAAACTTATTAGAGCCCAAAGACCCTTGGTTATTGTCTTGGTGGTGCTCAGTCTTTGGAACGTCGGTTAACACTCCGGCGTCCTTGCTCTCCTTTTCGGGCTGCTTGTCTTTTGCCTTTTCAACAATCTTCTCGTTCGAGGCCTTTGTATCACGCGATTTGGATGGTGAGGTCGAAGACTTTCCACCACGGGTCTTGTAATTTTCGGCATTCTTGGTGGTTGTAGATTTCGGCACTGATTGCTGGATGGAGTGCTCGACAGAGGGGCGGGATGGCGACTCGGAGATATTCGACTTTGCACGCTTAGGAGTTGCTTCCTCGCTCTGCGACGACATTTCTTGGGTTGATCGCTTTGATCCCACTGGCAAAGTTGACAAGGGAGAGGGCTCGCGTGTCTTTGGAGTCGTTGGCGCGGCGGATGTACTTGTAGACGGTCCAGATACAGCGGACTCGGGTGACGCCATATTCAGTTGACCGACCAATGCTTCTGTACCAAATAGACTGGGTGCAGATCCGGTAAAGTTAGGACCAGGTAGAGCTCGTGGATATTGAAGTGGGTGTTGAGCCAATCCGTCACTGGTAACACTATTATCGGTAGTGTAGTGAATATCAGACGCACTAGCGCCCCCATCGCGATTTCCGTCCATGGGCATTTGTAAAGCAGCATGCGCGTCATAGCCTAACACTCCAGAACTACGAAGCGCCGATGCTCCAATTTCCCCGAATAGTCGGTTCACTGTAGGATGAGTTGACTCCGTATGAAGCCGAATCCCTTGTATGCCAGGTAGGTAAGGATAGGTAATGTCTGAAGATGAATCCCCATCAGCCACATGTCGATCCTTGAACCGCTTTGACTCGCGAGTGTCCGGCAACTCGTCAACATCACTGAGGAATTCCCCGTCAGAGTCCTGAATCTCTTGATGAGCAGGGTTATCGATCAAGCTCAACTGAGAAGCGTCGAGGTCCTCTTCATCGTTATCCTGGATCGCCAAATGGCCTTCAGTGCCAGCTTCGAGCTGCTCCTCGTCGTCCTCTAGGATGGCCAAAAGGTCTTCAGTGCCAATGTTCATATCCACATCGATATCATCCCAGCTACCTGCGGCCTTCATTATCCAAGGGTGACGGAGGCATTCAGCGTCGGTCGACCGAAGCGCAGGATCGAGAACGAGCATTCCTCGTAAAAACTCGATCGCTGCTCTAGAGACACCAGCGTGTCTCAAGCGATCCCAATCTACGGGAACTGTCATCACGGTTTCAAGCATTACTGCCCCTCTATAGTCGGGAGTTCCTGTCCACGCAGGTGTGCCACAGAGCAGGTGATAAAGAACTGCAGCAAAAGCCCAGATGTCGACTGACTGCTTGTATGGAGAAGTCTTCGGTGGTCTGATGCCGCGTGTCAGTCATGATGTAGAATGTTTATATTAGAGACAGGACTTTGACTTACGGTTCGTTACGGCGACGCTTTCCTCGTTTTCCAGCTTTAAAACGATCATAGTCCGGGTATACTTCAGGAGCACAGTATAGGAGCGTGCCGCAAAAAGTCTTCAGGAGCGTTGCCTCATCGGATATAACCTTTGAGAGGCCAAAGTCCGTCAGCTTCACCTCGAATGGATCAGTGCTAGCAATAAGGATGTTGTCAGGTTTGATATCCCGATGCGTAATATTTCGCTTGTGGAGATAGTCGAGCGCACTGCAAATCTGCTGAGCCATGAGTTGACCCATATACTCTGGCATCACTGTCCCGCTATTGAAAAACGTCGTAAGATCTCCGTTGGGCACAAATTCCATAATGATATAGAGATACTTCGGTATCTCTTTGTAATCGACATATCTTACGATGTTTGGCTGATATATGAAGTGGTTAGCTGCAATTATATCATGTCAAAACGTTGATGACTTACGTGACGAAGATCCTTCATGATCAAGAGCTCATTGTGAAGCTTCTGGTCAAGAACACCATCCTTCATGAAACGACGCTTCTCCAACTCCTTTGCAGCAAAGAGCTCACCATCATGCTTTGTGGCAATCTTGTAGACCAAAGCGAATGCTCCTCTGCCAATGTATTCTACCACATTGTATGTATCATCTCCCTTCCAAACCATGCCGTGAGACGAACGTTCTGTGCCAGCCGCAAGTGCTCGTAAAGCGTTAGCACTTGGTGTCCCTTCTCTCTGCGCGTTCCCTTGAATGTTTCTTGCGACCTAGTTTTCATCAGTAAGTACTGCGCTAACCAGACGTAAAGCGAAGCCAAATCAACAAAGCACTTACAGTCGGCGGAATTATCAGCCCATTTCCATCCATACCAGCTTCTTCAATAGCTTCTCTCTGACGCTTAACTTGCGCAACATAGTCAAGATACTCGTCCACCTTTGCAGACCACCGCTCACCTCGTACGGGAGTGCTAACAAGGAATCTAATGCCATCCTTCGGATCCTCCACGGTCATGATGCGTATTTCTGAGCCTCCTTGGATCATCCACCTTACGCGAGTTCTCAAATCAGGAGGAATGGCGGGATCCTCCTGCTCGTACTTCGTCTTGCTAAGGGAGGTTGTGTCCACCATGGTCCCATTCATAGATGTGTCCTCAAGCATCAAGGATCCTGATTCATTAAGGTAGATCCGAAAATGCATTGAACTAATCAGGATGGCTTGAGAATTGTCACAAATTAGTACATCTGACTTCCGGGCACTCCGACCAAAGGTCCATCCAAGGCAGACATCATTGACACGCGATGAGAACCGTAGGGCTATGTCTTGAGCAGAGGTGCCGCCCGTACCAGCCGACGGAGGATCATCAGCTCCATCGGTTTGAGACAGACCGCTCGAGGCATTATCTTGCGTAGTGCCCTGGTCCGGAAGCTTGTCGACTTCCTCAAGGATATGTGATAAATCGTTGTTCTGTAGGATATGCTGAGGGGTGATCTTTGCAACAATTTCAACAGCCTTGTACGCAGCTGGGGAGGTGGGATGGAGGACGCAAACAACGTCATTATCATCCAAGTCATTGACTACGGGTTTGCTGCCTAAGCGGCGTGGATCCACGAATGGTTGAGTTGACTGAGTTGCATGTTCTTCCATTTCGTCCTCGTCGTCGGCGAATCGGGGATCTTCTATAGGCAGACGTCCGTTGCAGTTGAATCCCTTAGCGTGGAGAGTCTGTGATAGAGTAGAGATCAGTATGAGGAGTGTATTTATATGGACACAAGCTCTGATGTAAATTTGGTTCGTCATTCAGCAACAAGCGAGCGCATAAAGTAATATATATATATATACGTGTGTGTGAGTTGTTGAGAGTGGAACAAATACAGAATTCAAAACGGAATGAGCAACACGGAGAAGATGCGTAGCTACCCGACCATAAGATGTGTTGATTTATGTGCGATTGCTAATGAACGATTTCTAGAAAGAATGAACAACACAATGCGATGTGGACAGCAGTCTGGTCGATGCTAATGCGTAATCGTAACCCAAGGAGTCATAGAAATCTTAAAAATAACAGCAATAAGATAGATTAACTTACGTATTTGAAACCACCGGGAGTATCAAGGGCGTTTTCAGCTTGTGATGGATTCTGTTGAGCGTCTAAAAACTCGTTGAAAGCGTCTGAGAGGTCTTCTTGAGCACTATCGTACTCGATTCCAGAGCGTTGAAAGTTGTCTTCAGTGGTCAGAGGATCTTCCTGAGAATCTGGGCCGTCTTTGTCAGTGCCCGAGAGGTTGAGATCCGCAGGATCTTCTTGGCTGTCTGGGACTTCTCTGGCGATCAACCAAGGAATATCTTCTGGAGCGGCCGAAATGTCAAAGTGCTCTTGAAAGCGGGATTGATAGCCCTGGACCGAGTCTTTGTCGTCGCTCGACGGTTCGCTCAAGGGGTTGTTACGTTTCTTGTCAGCTTTGACTTGGGAATCTTCGGCGTAGTCAAACTCAGCTGCAGATGGTTCTGGTAGATCCACAGGTGCCTGATTGACGCTTACAGGATAGACTGGCACATGACCAGGTCGACGAGGTTTACGCTGAGCTGGAACTGTGGTAGGCTGAGGGTGCTGAGATGCTAGCTGTCCATCATTAACTGCTGGATTCAACTGTACAAAAGAGGAAGCATCCGAAGAGCGACGCTGAGATAGCAGCTCTTCATTGGCAGACATCTTGAAGTATCTGGTAGTAACAATGCAGGTGTGTGGTTGGGATATGGAATTGTTGAGATTAAATCTCACAACAAGCCCTCGGTAGCTAGAGCAAACAAATGTAAATTTGCAGCTCCTGCAATGAGCAGAAGTGCTACGAGGTGAAGCACAGGCAGAAGGGAGTAGAAGGTCTAGCTAGAGCATAGCAAGCATGCGAAGAGAAGAAGGAGGTGTAACGGATGAAGAAAGGATGAAGGGTTGGGTAGACGAGAGGGAGGCAGCGAAAAGAAGAGAATATTGATTTGTGGGCGCTTACATCATTCGGACTCTACCAGACCCCCGTCAACTTCTCGCCCTAGACCGAATGTAGGCGGTAACGTCGATATTATACACCAAGTAACTCTTCCACACCTTTCCGCACCCCCCCAGAGCCTCATCAACCTATCTCTTCACGGTAAGAGAGCTGCGATGATATCTCAGACTGTGAGACGCCGATGAGGATGCAGCAGCCTCAGACGCTTCCCAGGGACTGGCAGGGTCTTCCAAATAAGATCAGACAAAGCCGAACTCAGTTCGACTGCACTTTGGTACCTTTGGCCCCTGATCTTGGGTCCTGACCGTTATCAGGCACACGCGGCCCAGGTAGTATTCAACTGAAAACCAGGCTGGAGAGCAGGTCTTTGACCAAAGACCCAGAGGAGCAACTCTTTTCCCTTCTAGAGCCAGCTGTTCGACGGTAAGGCTACGCTGCCCGTCTTTCTTTCCACACTATTGCTAATGGCATGCAGGCTTATCGGATGAGCCTATGAAGATCAAGGCCTCCCTCCTCTTTGGTCACTACCTCTGCTGAGGATCTCCTTCGCCTCTCAGAATGGTACGCAGAAAGCGGCACCCTGGAATCTTTCGAACACTGGCAGATTCACTATTAGAAAAGGAAAAGGGATTCTATACAGTTTCTCCTATTCGCGCTATACAGAAAGAGCAAAAATCCAACGTTGAGAGGGGTATCAAAAGAGAATTTGAATCTAACAGGACTTTTAGAATACTACTATCTCCCAGTATTCCTCACGACTCAGGTACGTTAAAGAAAAAGCTCTTCACCCTAGCGTTTAACCTTTCAACTCATTCATGAGACAGCTTCCCTTGGGTGAAAACAAAGAAGTACAAGACGGCAGGGCGATTGATTAGGATAGGAATCAAGTATGTCTGGCTATGCCTCCCTTGGGTCTCTTGGTTATCGTGAAATGGTACGTCTGTTTGTCGTGAGAAGTTCAAGCTTCAAAATCGATCTGCTTTAAAGCTTGACCCCTGCTAACGGGACGCTCGGACCACCTGCAGCCTGCGCCTGTTCAGAAGCCACCTGAGCCCTATCGTCCAGCAAGAAGAGTTTGAACCTCCCCAGTGTCGTCCACGTTACCGTAGCAGCAGCAAGAGGGGTTTTCTAGCAGGATCAAGAGCCATACAAAGAGTAAGGGCAGCACGAGAAGGTAGAAGACATTCAATTAAGAGGAAGCCATGTCAATACCAGAATCCATCCGACCGGCGTTCGGACAAACTATGCGCCTGATCGACATCCAACCTGGATACCTACTTTAGTCCCAGTGGCCTTGGACCTTTCCTCTTGTTCACGATTGAAGTACATCGAGACTTCGTTGCACAGCTACTCACGCCAGATCTCTACTAATCTCATCTACTCCTAGTATCGCTGCGAGCTGTAAATCTTTTCGACCAAAGACACAACAAGTATCAGCAGTGAAAGGGCTTAATTGTATCCTCAATGCAAACTTCTCCTCGTCACCCCCTTCCCTCTATACTTCTTGCATCACTTGCTTCCCATTCACAAAGCCAACTCCTTCACTTCCGCATCACGCAAAGAAGGGCATTGCTTGACCCAGCTCATTCACCCCAAAGGTCTTTGTGGTGTTCGACTTTCAATCCCCACCACTGTATCTTTCTGACACTCCATAACTTCCGTACTCTCCAAAAGCCCCCAAAACCCGAAAGACTTTCCTCAAAATATCAAATTTCTATTGTACTGCACCTCCACATTTCAACCTTCAGCCCCCTTCCTAAGACCAACACACTCCCACCATTCTCTTTCAAGCCATGGCATGGCATTGCTGCAGAAGCAAAAAAGAAATCTGTCGCTACCGAGTAAGGATGTATGGGCCGCACTGTACGTATTGCCAGCATGGTCGTTGTGGGGAGTGTGCTGATGCGGAGGATTGGCGTGGAGGGTTTGTGGCGCGGTTTATGGAGGAGATGAAGGCTACTGGGGAGGAGGCTGTGAGAGGGGTTAGTAGGGGATAGGGAGGGGTTGGGGCGGGGATATAGGAATGAGGGGGTTAGGAGAGTGGATGAAGGTGGGGGATTTAGAGGAACGTCAGCGGTGTGCAATCGCTCATTAGGGTGTGAGCAGTGGTGTTAGAAATTGTAAGGTAAAGTCAAAGAGAGATTGCTTGCATACCAGGAGAAGAGTAACAATTTTAAGTGGAGGAAATATGTCGCAACAAGACCAATTACTCAATAGGAGCGGATACATACATACCTGAGGAGATATAACATCGCAATTGCAGCTAAAACCCGTTGCTCAAACAGTGCATTCATAATGATCGTAGTCAGAGCAATGTTTGATTGGGTATCTCGCTACTAAACCGCTATCTCCAATGATACCTACAAACACCTTTACAGGACTTCCCTCCAACAATCGCAGCAGTCTCAAGAGCCGCCAAATACATCATAATAGTAATCCTCATCCAAACCTTCCCGGCTCGGAATCTCCGGCGGCTCGCCCGCAAACGTCGAGTCATCGAATCTCACATTCAGTAATCGAATTTTGAGCCCGTAATTACTGACCAGACCGATTAGCTTGTTCGTTTCAGCCGTGATGGGTTGCTGGTTCAGCAGCATCAAGAGTCCGTCTAGCCATTCGGAGGCTAGGCTATGGGATTGAGGATACAATACCAGGAGGATGAGTTCTTTTCTGTTGCCGAGGGACTTGGTGGAATTGGTGCGGGTGTGGTGGTGGGAGGAGTGTGGTTCGGAGGAAGGTGCGTAACCATGGATTGTGATCTTGGTGGAAGAGGAAGGTTGCGGTAGGGTCTTGAGGGTGGAGGTTGAGGAGTTGGTGGAGTCAGAGTTGGTGGAGACGTTGGAGGCGACGGATGATACTAGGGAAAGATCGACTAAGGGGATATTAGTTGAATATCGTTCAAATGCTGGAGGACTCACTTTTCTCATCAAGGACGTCAAGCTCGGGCTCGTCGTTGCTCTGCGACTCAAAGTCTGCGTAGTGCAAGTATCGTCGATTATGGGATAGTCTAACGTAGCGATATGATGACGGTACGGAGCGTTTTAGATCTTGCTTCGTAACGGGTCCAGCTTCGGCTTTGTACCCGATTCCAATAGGAAACCAAGCACCTTGTAAGAGACATCGAATACGTTGTTCTTTGACAAATTGCAACGCCTCATGGTTGAGCTCGTCTCGAACTTGGCGGAGATGGTGACCCCAAGTGTCTTCATAAGTCAACTCAAATAACTCCATCTGGAGCTGCCTCAGCCGTTGGTGCTCAAAAGCCTCGATCTCCTCCTCAACTTCATCAACGCCTTTGGTCCGCGATGCTGCTCCTACGACAGCTTCGAGTAGTATCCGGACCAGCTCCACGACCTTCACAAAATCTTCGAGCTCCGCACCTGTGGCCTTCCAAAGCCGGAAAAAGGACTGTAAGCCAGCAGTATGCAGTCTTGGCCATTGAAGGATCAATGGCTTGAACACTTTCTCAAAGTTTGATCGCGATTCCAATGCTAGGTAATTCTTCGCATCATCTACGTCAGACTTTTCTACCTCAAAATGCTCATAGAGTATCGCAGTCACCGCGAGGCTCGCTCTTGCGATCGGACATCTGTGCTCCGGTGGTTTTGCCGACTGTTCCAACAGCAGCTTCTGGAAACCGTCCTCGCGCTTCCGTACGTAATCTATCAAATCCATCATTCCTAGGTATCCCACTTCTTCGAATTCCCAAGCCGGGGTCTCAGACTCAAACCCTAGACGTCTCCACTTTTCAGGGTTATGATACTTTTTCGGTTCATCTCCACTCTCGGACGCTTCCATGGGCTTCTCCGGATTACTAGCCAAGTGAAGGCTCTTCAACGCCCGTCGGTGATCTGGGTTTTGTAGATCTACCACAATGTCCCTCCGTTTTCTCAGGAGCAACTTTGACAGCGCTTGGAATTCCAAAAGCGGATGCGCCAGATCTTGCAACGCAGTGCTCTGCAGTAATGCGTATACAGCTTTGATCACACCCAGATCTTGCAGCCTCTTGATGAACTTTGGCCATTCCGTTTTCGAATCATTCGTGATCGCGTCTCTCATTAATGAGTTAATCAGTTGTAGGGCATTGGCGCACAAGGCATGGTCAGCGGAAGATAGTCTGCTGACAAGCATCTCCAAAAACTGGGGGTAGACCGTAATGGCTGGTTTTAAGGCTCGAAAGCCGAAACTGTCAGGTTGGGCCGTTTTACTGGCCGAAGTATGCGGATGAGACACGATGGCTACAAGAATAGACATGGCACCGCGTAGAATATTCACAAGCGGATGCGTAACAACCAGTTCGACAACCTGCATAGGTTTCAGCAACAACTCTAAGGCCGAAACCACGATCGTACCCTTTCCACCAAATCCTGATTAATGTACTCCCATCCCTTGTCCACCTCTAGCAGACGCGAGAAGGAGGTGAGGCTGTAAGCAAGGGTATTACCACTCGCCTGGAGTGTTAGATACCGCAGTTTTGTCAAGCCTCCTTCCGAAATGAAGATATCGGCGAACGATGGATCACCGATATTGGACTGTAATTTGAATACAGCCATCTTTCGCACGGCATCTTCATCGCTACCTAACCGCTCGACGAGCTCCGAGACGTTGAGGCTTTCCATGGCGTATGGGAGCCCTGTAAGATTGCTAATTCATCAATGGATCAAGCAAATGCGCTGAGACTTGATGATTACCTTACTATTTCGGAATCCACATCATACCTTCCAGAATAGCGAATCGAGTTGGATGTGAATGTCGTATTCGTTTTCCACTTCGGTTAGCTCCACCATATTGAGCGTCGGCGCCCCGGCGCGCTTATTCCGTAACCGACAAGGCTGAGTAGATCTAGGGTCGCTCCCAAGTCCCAAGTCTACCCTTTTCTACGGAGTACGACTACGATATTATAATTACGGAAGACGTTGCGTTGTCAGTATCAGGCTAAACCGTCTGGATCGTACCTATGAGTCCATTCGCAATGCCCGAGAGAAACCAGGCGGCTGCGGTCCATATGGCTGAACTAACTGAAACAGTACCAAGTCTTGGTATATGTGGGGGAGGTGGGGTAAGCATGGGCATGGATGAGTGTCTCATATGTCGCTCGAAGTAGCTGCAGCGTTCAAATGCCTCAGGCGAACCGCCAGCATGCCTTTATGTTCATGCAATTTCAACAACTGTGCTCCATGAACACTTATCGCGCAGGTCTGTTGTACTACCACATTATCTTATCGGACAAACGGGATGGTCATGATTCTATTTCCATTCGGCTCAGTGGTTCAGACCCCCTTTGATGAACCACAGTGGCGGATCCTGTTGTAATTATCGATGTACGAGTGACAGCTTGGTGTTTTGTTACCGCCAATGAACAAAGAGATAAGGACCTTGTGTGCGCCACCAAAGGCGGACGCGACAGCTCTGCATTGCCGAACGCATGGGGGAGGTGGCGTGTTGATGCAGGGCAGAGAAACGTCTGCCAGTCGTGCTTGAATGCGCAACATTGATACGCTATAAGCTTATCAAAAGAGTAAAAGCACATGACCGATAAGCGATCGAGAAGATACATTGCAATACATAAAACCGCTATCCCATCACCAACTGCCTGCTCCGTACATTTAATTTATATTCGACACTATGCCTCTTCCAAGCCGTCCAGCCGCAAGTGGGAAGTTTCTGGGCCTGCTATCAGTATTCGCGCCAAATGCGCTCGAGTACACCATTTCAACAGACGTGGTCGGGATCAGGGTGTATCTCTACTCCTATCTAGCGCCAGCTTTGTTTCGATGTTACGGCGGTTGTCCAGTTTTACTTCACCCGTCCACCTAGACTTGGCGAGATTAGCTGCCTATACATGTTAAAATTATCTTTGCAAGCGGCCACGCCCCGCAGGCTTGGAGCTCTTGGTGGAAATTGCTGCCACCAAATCGTGGCCCTCGAAGCTTCAAGCTATGCTGAGTCAAGACCCTGTAACTAGCAGGAAGGGTTTCAATTCCGTTGTTCGACTCGAGAGCCACAACAGCTCCGAATCTCTTATCATTCCTATTCGAAAGCAATCGTGGGTTTCTTCTATCAGAAGCTTGTTCTGGTCATCCCGCGCTTCCTTCATTGTTTCATCCATTGGGCTGCCGAGCCTTGTCGACCCCTGTGGAAGCGAGCTTTTGGCCGCTGTAGATCTCCCGGCTGGATCTTTTTCACTTGTGCCCAACTATATCCCGTTCAAGCTCATCGAACGAATCACAGGGTGGTAATGCGTGCGGGTACCGGAAATGCATGAAATGCATGGTGAATAGTAGTATGGAAGTCTGATAGGCTATCACACGACCGGCAAGAAGTGGATAGAAGATGATATTGACGGAATGCTAGGTATTGTAGATATCGACTATGGAGTACTCCCAGTTGTATGGTTATACCATCGTCGAGAGATAAGGCAGATAGTGGTTGCTTCTGCTTCAAGGCTCCCCTGTCTACGGTACGCTAAGGCATGCAACCATACCTTGTTCGCATACGCCACAAATGCTTTGCAGGTCTGTGCGTTGGGAGCGGTTGCCAGATCCAGTCCCAGAGATGAGGTGCATGTTCGAAAAGAACTATAGGAGCTCATGATTAAACGATTGATTGTTATCAAAAGAGTAGGAGTGATTGCTTGATCTGCAAATAAGGCTGTGCAACGAAACGGGTTTTGTGGCTGGAGATCATTTTGGTCCAACTAAGATAGCCAACTTGTGGCGCTATAATATCCGAATATCCAACTCACGTCCATGAAGTTCTTCACCTCTGATTCGAGGCTATGATAATAACGTCGATGCACACCGATTTTGATGCTATGAATTCGGCCACGTCAGAGAGAGCGCAAGGGGAAGACGTCAGAAACGAAGCGGAGCGGGGAAATGGGAAGGTTAGGAGAGAGATGCCAACAAAAATGACTATTCAATCACGACATACCCGTAAGCAGATCCAATCAAAGGGAATTTTTCCCACGAATCGAGGGCCCAGAGCCGCCTCTGGGAGGTTTTTCGAGCAGCCAAGGGAAGTAGGCGACGCTCATCGTAGAATATGTGTCTGAAGCGGTTCTCTAGCCGCAGAAGAGCAGCAAGGAAAATGCTCGCAAGCATACCTTACCAAGTTGCACGTACTGATTGAAACACGACTGCGGAACATAGGCATACATGTCGCATCTTTCGATCTCAACAAAAGCACTTATGCAAAACATGCTCAGGTCTTCTATCGAGATTGTCGTGTTACTACTGTGATGCTCTTTACCTATCTTATCAAACACGACGCGGGCGATCGGATTAGACTCGCTGCTGGCGCGAGGGTTAGGCGGTGCAGTGCAGACAGCAGAGTGCAGTCTGCAGTCTGCAGGATTACGGAGGGAAAATCCAAACGAGTGGAGGCGCTGCCGATATCCCTGGCTGCTGCTTCCTGCAACACGGAGGTACCTTGGAAGGCTTCTCTTAATTGATTGTGGGGGGATGATATACTCTCTCCCCCTCATCAGTCCGTACTGCACGTCGGATCAAGGTTTTCGACTCCTCTGTTATATACGAGTCCCTCATAAGGTATTGCTGCACAACCTAAGGTGAAGCGAATTGATTAGTGATTAGTAACAACGTCAGGGCACGGAATACCGGCCGAGACTGCTTGTAATTAAAGTGGCCACCCCCAGAAAACTCTTGGGGGACTTTTGCCTGTTTCTCAATCTAATTGTTGAAGCGTCTAAGCCCGTAGACTTTGACCTTGCAACGCTTGGCACAGGACTGGCCCAATGTTTCGTGTCAGTCTAGTACTGCTGTAGCCAGTAGCACAAATGATACTGTCAAAGTCTTTACAAGGGATAAACAAGACCCTGCCAAAAACCCCACTTTCATCCCGACTAAGATAATTCGTCGAATTCAATTCTTATTTCCTTCCACGGTACTTGAGTACCGTGCTTGAACCCTCCTGATAAAGCCCATCATACTCCACGCCTTTTCCCCCCACCCCCTCCTCCAAAAGAATTTATTCGCCGTGGCTGGAGATCCCACATCTTGCCCCGTTGCAGATCATTTCGTTTGTCCAAAGTCATTTTCAACATTTACCATTCACCATTCACCACTCACCACTCACCACCACAATCACCATATACCACCAATTGCTATGACTTGACACTTGCCCTAAACCAACAATTGATTCATACCGTGCATACATATCTGAGCATCTTAATTTACATCAAATCCACGAGCAGGATTCTGGCTTCTGCTCTACGAAAATTCCAATGCTCTAGTAGGCCTAAGGCCTGGAAACTCACTGGAAAACCTTGGTTAAGTCGCCATCGATGCTCACTCCGTTAGACTCGCCTCACTGCTCACGTTTTACGCGTGGTTGGCTTGGAGGAGGAGGACGAGGGAGGATTTGAAGACCGTTAGTTGTTGATGCAATCGCCTTGCTCCCGTTGAACCGGGCAGTATCCTGCAGGATGACGGAGGTTTTGTCGATACAAACCCAAACAGAAGGGCCCTCACATTTTGGAACAAACCCTCTTCGCCGATCACCATCTCAGACCTCCTTCTTAATACAGAACCCTCCTTCTTGTCCTAAACATCCATCTCCACCTGCCAAATCGAAATATGCGAGCGCTGGTTATGACAACCGCCGTTCGGCATCGCTCCCCTCTTCCGCTCCTTCATCTCCACGCCTAACGCACTCGGAGTTCTCTAATCAACCATCCTACACCTCTACGCCGTCGAGCAGCCTTTCTTTGGACGAACAATGCGATGAGGAGGAGGAGGATGTCATATTTCCTTCCTACGACGACTCGGAGTACTTCGAGGGACGCACCGACCTAGAGTCCCCCTGCAGTCCTGATCCCGAGATATTAAATACTATACCACGATCTGCAAGCGACAGCTCTGTACATGCTTCGCCAAAACCTCATGTCCCAAAGGCTCCACCCACCGCTGGAGATGATTTGTGTATAAGCAGAGAGCCTACACGGCACGTTGACTACCTTTCACACAACTGGAAAGAGGAGGATATCTGGTCATCATGGAGGCACATTGTAGCAAGGCGAAAAGTCTACAGTAACAGCCCAAGGCTTGAAAATGCATCCTGGAGAACATGGGTCAAGTCGAAATACCGATTGAAGACTGTCTCGCCTGAGGCACTGAATTGGTACGTTGTTTTTCTTTCGCTCCGACAAGCGTTGGATAGTCGATTGTACCTCTCCTAACACCGAACAGGTTGAAAGACCATGATGTGACTTGGCTCTACGGTCCCCTTCAGACAGGCACAGCCAAACCTCTAGATTTTGATTCGGCCCCTCCAGCAAGCCAGCTCTCAAGAAGCAATTCCTTTAGCTCAAAAAAGCCCATCTTGAAAAAGCGGGGTTTATCAGAGATTATGCTCCAGCGGTCACTATCTTCTTCGACCCTAATGAAACAAGCTACCGATTCTCTCCGGGCTCAGCAACCCGAAAAACGACGACGAGATCGACCGATCTTAGGCAACAGAGTCCTTTCAGATTCCGTCGCCTATTCCAACCCGGAATCACCCGGTATAGCATCCTTTTCACCGGTTACTCTCTCATCCGCATCCGCTTCTGGCCGGCAATCGCCTTGTACCAAACGCCATATCCATTTCAACAACAAGGTCGAGCAATGTATTGCAATTGATAACAAAGGAGACCACGAGGATTACTATAGTGCGATCCACGATGATTCTGATGATGACCTATTAACGATGAAGCCTGTCCAAACCAACGGAGCCAAGATCAGTAATCGCAGTACGCCACGGAACAGCTTTAGCGGTGAAAGCAAAACCATTGCCATGTTACCTTCCACGACCCTAAACTATCGGGGAGATACCCCAGAGCCTGCGGAGCAAAAGTCTAAACAACAAAGGGCATTCTGGAACCTGGGCTCGAAGCTTAGCCCGTCACCATCTCAAGAGACTCTTATTCCTTCAGCACCTTCTTCAAATTTCCTTCTTGATGATGAGGACGAAGATGCAGATATGGATTGGCAGCCTTCGGCTTCTGGCGGGAGAAGAGATAGCATGTTTCTCATGCGTGGCCCCAAAGATGAAGAGGAGGACAACGAAGGGACAAAGCGAACTGGCTTGAGACGAACACCTTCCGGCATGTTTATGCCATACGAAGAGGATGAGTATGACCTTCAACCCTCCGGCCTCTTGGGCAAGGTTGTCGACACAGTCAACACTGCAAAGGACATTGCCCACGTAATCTGGAATGTCGGATGGCGAGGGTGATTAGTTACGACCGAGTTCGATTTCACGGCGTATGGAGGCTTTTTCGTAACCATGTCCTCGGACAATATGCACATAATGACTTCATCCGAGATACAGGCGTTCTTCGGCTTCTCGGGCGTTGGAGGTTCTAAAAGTACCTGCACACTAATGAAAGTGCATCTTGTTCAATTTTAATATTCAGGAGGTGCTGCTACATAAAGTCTACTTGTGCGCTCCACAGGTGCGCTTGCATGCGGACGAGTCTGGCGTTTTGAGTTACTGAGAGTAGCTCACTATTGCTATGTATTTAAAGGATTTTGGCACATGGCTCTCCATCAGATACGAGAAATACCACAATTGTGCAACAGTGTTTGTGCTTTTGCTTGGTTTACATGGTTAGTTTCTCTCGTCACCACATCGATGAGCTTTGTACTACATAGAAGGTTGCTGAAGCGTTATCGAGAATCCCGTGATTTGCCCAAACCCTTATCAGCCGAAAAGGGCTTGGACTGAAAAGCGAAGCTCAAGCAACCCTCATCGACAACCAATTTTGCCGTTCCATTATACCCAAGAACGTCGAAGCTGTAATTTTTTTCACAACAACAACTATTTAGCCAAACAAGCCTACATCAACTATACACCCGAAACCCTCCCCCACCTCACGTAATCCATCATGGCTGAAGCCGCAACAGCCACAGAGACTAGCCCTACAGAACCGCAAGCTCGACATGTAATATACTGCGGTGGTAGGTCATTGCCTATGAAGGACTTGACTTAATTCTAGCGCTAACAGCTCGATAGTCTGTACCCTTCCCCCAGAGGTACGCCCCATCGCCTTTCCGTCATCTACGAATTCTAGCTAAGAAACAGGCTGATGCGCATAGCGCGCCATAGTACTGCGAATTCGGCGGCACGGCAAAGAAGTGCAAAGAATGGTTAGAGAAGAATCATACAGACATGCACGAACGGCTTTATTCTGAAGGTGCTCCCCTGCATTTCCTTTCCCGCTCTCCTCCCCCGATACGAATCCAATCTAACGCTCCTTCTCCCCGCCCCTTCAGAAGCCCTCACCGCCTCCCTCTCCACCCTCTCCGTTGACGCCCAAAAACGCGCCCTCAAAGACTCGCAAAAAAAAGAAGCCAAAGCCGCCTTGGCCGAAACCCGCGCCTCGGAAACCCGCGCCTCGGCCAAGGTCCTCATCAAGCGTGTCGAACGCAACAAGCGCAAATACGTCACCGCGGTCCAGGGCCTCGAGGTGCACGGCATGGATCTGAAGAAGGTGGCCAAGGAGTGGGGGAAGAAGTTTGCGACAGGGGCCAGTGTAACGAAGACGGCGAGTGGCGGGGAGGAGGTGGTGGTGCAGGGGGATAATTCGGAGGAGATTATGGAGTGGGTGGTTGGAGAGGGGGTGCCGGAGAGGAATGTGGAGATGGTCGAGGTGAAGGGGAAGAAGAGTGCGGGGTGAGGCGTGTGGGTAGATGAGAAATTCAGGGAGATGGCTTACTCTAGGTTCTCGCCGCTACGTTAAAGTCCACATCGCAAACAGAACCCCCTGGGTATTGCCCCAAAACCCACCTCAACCAGAAACACATCCACAAGAACCACAAACACCGCGCAAGTTCCTCACCCCACCCCCTCCTCTCCCTCTCCTCTCCCACCCCCCAAAACAACCAAAACCCCACATCCACCACTCCACCCACCCCCCCCCCCCCACAAATCTTCCACCCCTTCCACCAATCTACGCAAAATAGCGTACAGTAGCACAATAGTACATTCTACCCTAGTTTGCGCGAAAAGGGGTGTTGATTTTTTTTTTTTTTTTTGGTGCGTTGTTTTTGAAAAAACCGATTTACTGTAGAGTATAGCGATGAATAGGAGGAGGTTATATAAGGGGCACACATGTTTTTTGGGGGGGGGGGAAACGGCTTTCGTTGGAGGAATGTTCGGATAGATGTTTATTTTTTTGGGGGTTTCTGCGAGAGTTCTTTTAATTTTCTTTTCAGGATCGCGTTGCTTCGTTGGTTGGTAGGCGCTTCTGCTTGATCCCTTTCGTTCTCTTTTTCTTTTCTTTCTCTCTCTCTCACTCACTCACTCCCCTCCCCTCCCTTTCTCTCTTCCCATCTTTTTTTTTCTCTAGAACAATCACACTAAATAAGGGGCCTCACTCTAAATCAACGTATTTCATTTCCTTCACTCTAGCTTAGCCCCAAAACTCATAAGTTTTTTTCCTTTCACTTTTGGCATTCGGTCAATGGCAATGAAAACAAGTTTTTTGGGATTTTATTTGATTTTCAAGTCTATTATGTGAGGTATCCCGATGGCTCTTAGCCAGTTCTCGGACGCCTCCTTCAGATTGGGTGTATCTGCATCTCCTTGCGCCTCTTCTTCGTCGTTCCGTTGTCGGTCTTCGGCTTCTTCAGCTTCTTCAGCTTCTTCTTCTTCATCTTCATCCTCCCAGGGCATCTCTCCCTTTTCAAACCTCATGTTTGTTACATAGAATCGCTCATAATCCACCCCCTTCGCCGGCGGGTTATATTCATCCAGCAATTTACGCAGTAAAATACCACCCGCCGCCCGGACCTGCTCGTGCAAGCACCACTTCAACTCCCTTCTGACGTCCCCCAGCATGGCCTTGTTCATGCGCGTTTGGTAGGAGCGAAGAATGTCCTCAACCAACCCGGCGCCGCCTAGGAAGGTGATATCGCTTCCTTTTAGTCTCGTCGACCGGCCGGTGCGTTTGAGCTCCTCTGCATCCCCCCACCGACCCACCTCAGCGGTCGGATCGCCATGCTTGCGGCACGGCGAAGCGTACATATCACCCTTGCGCGTCTCGCATTCCAGGCACCATTTCCACCACTCGTAAAGCTTCGTCGTCGCAGTCAGCACTACCTGCATCCACATCGCCCCACCCCACGCGCACTGCTCCACCGTACTCGCACTTTTTGCAGCGAGCCAGTCAAGCCAGATGGCGCGGGCGAGGAAGCGAGTTTCTTCGCGGATGGAGGGGCGGTCAGCGGGGTTGGCAAAAATGGGGGCTGGGAGACCGAGGGTGGGGACGGTTTGGAGGGATTGCGAGAGGTTGGCGAGCAGGGAGAGGAGTCCGCAGTGCTTCTTATAGGCAAGAAGCGCAGTTGGGGAGCTTAGGAGCGTGGAACTGAAAGGCCGTAAACTAGCGTTGAGAAAGCCGCGGCCGACAAAATGCCGCATAGCCTCTTCAAAGACCGGACGTGATCGAAGCAATTCGCCGATGGTAAGGTAGTATATCGGCTTTTCAGCTATGTTATACCTCAGATTTGCGTTCGTACGTAGGCCGGCTTCGAATTTCCGTTTGAGCGGTTTAAGGAGTTGATAGTACTCAAGTAAACCGAGAGCGATATCAAGCATGAGCGCAGACTTGGTGATTCCAGGACCCTCCAGGCAGAATGGCTGATCGAATAATAGTGTGAACACCAATTTGTGTGCTTCAACACACTTTGCACGCACATTTTCGACACACGTGTTTCCCGTATCAGCGTTGTCGCCTCCAGATAATTCCATCGTACTCAAAAGTGTCGGAAGAGATTCTTGATCCGCTGAAGAGGACAATTCGTCTTTGTTCTCTTCGACTCCCTTCTCCATGGACTGCAGTGTCCAGGTCTCGATTGACGGATCAAGCACGAGTTCATACTGCCAGATTGGAATGCTGGCGGTTGGCTGCAGGCGCGGTTCTTGCCATTTCAGGCTGGCTTTGAACCAGTCTGAATGGGCAATGAGTTGTTTTGAAGGGAGGATAAGGGTGTCGGCCTTGGTCTTGGAGAGGTGGATGACGACATCACCACCCTCAAAGCGAAGGCATGTCGACGATTCCATTCTTCTGGTGGTGCTGGAAGAATATGAAAGTTTGGGAGGCCCTCGAGCTCTGAGGTTCTTGGAAATCGTGAAGTTCTTCAGGTTCTTGATGTGTACGAAGGATGGAATATAAGTAAGAGGTCAAGAATGTCCAGTATATATATATAACGAAAGATCCTAAGCATGAGAGTGTCAGTAACACAATCCTTTGAATGACGTTCCCGTCACAAAGAGGAAAATTGAATGCCAGCTAAAACTTTTCCCCAGCACAGCATCGACCGTGAATCCCCTACAATGACTCTGTTCCAACACCGTCTCCCAAGGAAGAAAATATAGCGTACAACGATGAAGGATCTTGTAGGGACTCACAGTATAGTATATGATCACCATTATTCACCTCCTAAGGTGGCTGATCGTCTCAGAGCGTCCAGAAAAATCACAAGTATATGTAAAGATATAACAGTTTGGTAGCGGTGTTCGTGCATTATCAGCACCTGCAATAACCGAGCACGACTCCATTCACCGGTATTATAACGCTGCCAATGCTTCAGACGAAATAAGTTTGTCCCGGAGATTAAGGTCCTTGTATCGTAGGCAGTTCGAACGTGCAGTTGCAGACGTCCTCATCGCTATCTTCCAGGTTAAATATATACGATGATGCACACCTCCGGACAGCTCAAGTTCTTAAAGCATCTGCTATGCTTCGAGATGGTCGTGTTGGCCAAGCAGTCTTTACTACCGTTGGAAGCCTTCGAGCCCCCTGGGCGGGCTGATGGTTTCCACGATGGTTACTAGGATTGTTGAGGCCCGGAAACGCGGCCGAAAAGCTGCCGTGATAAGCTGGAGTAGCATCATTAAGGATCCCTTGAGATAGGAAACTTTGGTTCGGCCATAACATTGTCGGCCTCCTGCTGACGAACTGGCCAGCGATGTGTTTCTCCCGTGTCGAAAGGGCTTCAGCCTTCATGTTTGTGTATGCATATAATAGTGACATAAACTTCGTTCGAATGAGGAAGTAATTGTGGTGCTAGTGCCTCCACCGTGTAATGATTATGCCATGATAACAGTACTGCGTCACAGTTGCAGGGGTTTAATACCAGAGGATAAGGAGATGATATTTGGGTTAAGGAAATAGAGAGCCACCGGAAAGAGTGGGGATTGCTGAAGGGAGTATATAAATCAGAGGAAGGCAGCGAAGATATTTCTGGCACATGTATAAGCAAATAAATCGACAAACAGCAACGGGTAGAAGCATACCCTCGCACGCCTCCTAAACAAACCATGATGATTGCACGGGAGACAGCAGTGAAAATAATCACACGGGCTCTTCCTCTTGTGTGCTCAATCCAGGATTTCAAAGTCCATTCACCTCCTTTTCACAGCTCATCCAAAAGCCGCAACGTAGGATTGTCATCCAGGTCCACATCCGTTTTGCTAGTGACCTCATCTCTCACTGTCCTGCCCTCTTCTTTTCCCAGAGGCCCACTCGTAGCAACAGGCAGTGTTGCATTCATGCCCACCACGCTCTCAATCGACATATTACCAAATCTCGCCACTGGCGGCAACCCTTCCCTTGCTCTTGGCCAACGCCGTATCACCAGCAGTAATACGAACAGTCCCACAATAGTCCCAACGCCTCCCCACAGCATCCTTAACCTCCTACTCATCCTATCCCTCCATTCCTCCTCTACCCTCTCAAACCTCTCCACCTTGCTCTTTACACGCTCCAGTCTTCCCCCCAAAGCCAGGACACTCTTCTTTCCGACCTGCATACGCTCTTGCAGGGCCTTGATGCGTTTACTCTGCGCGTCAAAGTCCTCAAAGGCGGAAATCTGATGACTGATCTCTTGGGTAATTTCGGTGGATTCGGTGGAGAAGGTTTGCTGGAGGGTCAAGGTGGTAGAGGAGAGGGAACGAAGGTCTGAGATGGTGGCGGTAAGGGCGGAGAGGTGTGAGAGGAGGGAGTAGTAGATGTAGTCTAGACGGCGAGTCGTGGTTGTGGACAGGGCGGAGAGGCTAGAGAGGGTTTGTCGGAGCTCCCTTCGATATCTGTTAGTTCATAAAGTTTGACCGTATAGTAGGTTGAGACCAATAGACTGGGACAAGAGGTTACATACTCATCAAAGCGCCTCCTCCCCTCCCTTTTCCTCTCCACAAGCCTCCACCCCTCTTTCACCCGCTTCTCCTCTTCTTCCTTCTTCGCTCTCGCTTCCTGCGCCACAGCACTCGAACTCCGACTATGGTGGGAGTGCGAGGCGTCGTTGATGCCATCGCTCTTGCTACTCGTGTGGCTAATTATAGGACTGAGGATCTGGCTGAAAGGTTTCGTAGACAGCTGGATCGCCGATTGAGGGACGCTTTTGTCTCGGGAATGGTGGTGATGATGGCGGTGGGGAATGTGGTGTTTTGATTTTGCGGGGGCGGTGGTAGAGCGGGCGGGGGCGGAGGTATTGAGGGGGAGGGGGTGTGAGGTTGAGGTGGGGACGGAGACAGAAGGGGTTGTTGGGCGGGACATTGTAGGATGAAGCAGTTTGTGGTGAGTTGGGTGAGAAGGGAGAAGCTTAGATGCTCAAGCTCAGTGGCTGTGGAACCAGCGATCTACAACGGGAAAAGACAACGGCGATGATCAAAAAGAAAACCAAAGCATTGTTGTGGATTGCTTTGTAAGTCCCTTTCCTAACCCACTGACACATGGCAACGCCTCTATATGCTCTAACCTCCAGTCTAAACTCCATCACCCAAACCAGCCCCTCAACCCCTCGTATATTGCAAATATGAACGCCGAACTTGGTGCCGATCTTGCCACTGTAATCCCACATCCCCTATAAAGCCCTGGCAGTCCCTGCTGTCTCCATAACGCCTTTCCACTCGCCCAGAACGTCCTTCTTGTCCCAAGCCCAGCAGTGCCGACCTCTTCCGTTTGCATTCGCGATTTTATGGTGTCGGCAGGGAAGAAGACAAAGTTGTAGCTTACACCTGCCGTTGCACCTGCAAGCATTTGCTGCCACATAGGAAGGACTTTTTGACCCTTTAAGGAAAAAGCGCTGGAACTGGAGGGAGCGTTGTATCTTCTAAAAAGCTCGGAAACACCCTCATAACTACCAAACCAAGCAGCCGAACCGCCAGTCTCCCGAATGAAGGTACCTAAGTGCCCGCGCCAAAAGCCAAAAAGTCCATGGTGACGAAAAACCGAGGCAATTATAGAAAGTGGACCCTGGCCGCGGAGAGCGGATGATGAAAGAGGCACTTGCATCTGGCATTTTATGAGTTCGATCGGGGTGAGGAGAAGACTTGTGAAAGCTCCGCTGGCTGCGCCGCAGGCCACAAGTGCATCTAGTGAAAGCGGAGTGCCTTGTGTGGACGGGAGGAGGCTAGCTTGGAGTGCATCTTGAGCGATGCGGTAGCTGAAGAATAAACTGCTTGTTTCGATGGCTGCACCAAATAGGGGCGCACTGATGCCTCGGTAGAGACCCGAAAACCCTTCAGCGCGGAGGGATTGTTTGAAGCAGTCGATGGGGCCGGTGTAACGTAGAGGGATGTGGTCGGGCTGGGATTGCAGGCGGACTTTGATGGTGTCGAATGGGTACTCAATAAATTTCCCTATTATACCTGCTGTCTAGGAAACGGGGTAATTAGGGTCATTTTCCGTGAGACCAAAGGGAGATGATTATAATTACAGATCCGAAAACAATATCCTTCAAAGCCTCTATTCCCTGATCGTCCCTTGCTTTTGTTTCCACTTTGGGTCGAAGCCGGTAATCTTCATCTTCGAAGGATGTGATGTTTCCCGCAGTGTCGGTCATCAGCTTTGGGTTGTGGCAGAAGTGAAATTTAGAATGTTCGGCCGTTCAGGTACCGGAGAACGGCCAAGAACTGCATCGTGTGGGCGTTTCGCTTGTGGGACTAGGTTGAGCGGTGAGTTATATAGTACCACTGCAACGTACTCAAGTGAAGCCTTGAGATTGGTAGACTTCGTAAACCTGAAAGACCAAACTCATAACAAACGGCTAAGAGCGATATGGGATTGATCAAATGGTTTATCAATCAAACAAAGATGTCGAAGCGCAGTCGAACATTCGAAGTGGAGTAAGATTACTTCACGATCTTATCTTGATCTAATCTTCGCGTAAGATAACTTAGATTATCCCAGCGCCAAAGCATGTGCAAAGGTAAATTTAGCCCCACAACCATAATTTGAACCTTCGAGCTCGAACCTCAATGTCTGCTCAATAGCTCAACAACTCCATATCCCAAATTTCGGAAGTAATTCACTGCTTCAAATTGTTTGAAAACCACTCCGCTATCATGGCCGAAGTGGCCCTTTTCCCAGCGCCAGCACCCTTGATCCTCACATCCTCAAGCCTCCGAAAGAATGGTCTGCCCTCCTTCTCCCTTTTAGACCCCCCTACTTACCCGTCAATCCCAGGCAAACAATGGCACGCCCAGAAATCAGCATTCCGCCCAAGAGCCGGCCAGTCCTCCTACAATAAAAGGACTGAAGAGCGCCAAGCGATGGCGGCGATGAAGGCCAAAGAGAAAGAGATGAAGGATGAGAAGGAGGCTGAACGACAGGTACGAAACCTATCGCGTGGCTGAGCTCAGCTGTTTGGCACTGCTGATACGTGTCTGAGAAATATAGAGACGGATGCAAGCGATCAAAGACAAGCGAGCGGCAAAGGAGGAGAAGGAGCGGTATGAGAAGATGGCGGAGAAGATGCATAGGAAACGGCTGGAGCGCTTGAAGAGGAGGGAGAAGAGGAATAAGTTGTTGAAGTCATAGTCCATAAGAATTCTAGGAGGGTGGTGTTGTGAGCGATGGCGTTTGCTTGTTTTACGGGCATAGCGTGGGGAGTCCGGTACTGGAAGGTTTATATAAATGGTTGTAACGAATCTTAACAGCCATCTACCAACCAACCAAGCCAGAAGTCCAATACCCGCAGTCCCTATCCTATATCTTCCCCTTCAGATCATCCGGTCCGAAACTCATCGGAAGCAACTACTTCCCCCACAGAATCAGCCCCTTCCCCCAACCCTATCAGAAATTCACATATTAAAAAAAAAAACACATACCTCCTCAAGTGTCTTCACCACATACGTGCCAGTCTTATCGTACATATAAATCGGCAGGCTCAGGGGGCAGAACTCGCGGATACTTTGTGTGGGAGGTTTAGCCGAGAATCAGATACAGGCCTGCCGAGTGGAACAGATACGGGAAAGGATGTCAGGGAGAGAGAGGAGAGTAGGGAAAAGAGGCTTACAACTGGCGACACATGCCGCAAGGCGATGCTAGGGATGTTACTAAAACGTGCTACATATCTTAGATTCTCTGGTACACGCACCTGGAGGACTTATATCCGTCGCCACCGCTAGAGCTCTGAATTTCGTATGGCCTTCTGTCTACGCAGGAGTATCAGCCCACAACATCCTTGCCCTCCTCTACTCCCCCGCCCCTCACTCTCCCACCACCTACCCCCGGCCCCCCCCCTGGCCCTTCCCCACCAACTAAAAAAAAACTAAAAAAAAAACTCACAACAGCCTTCCCCAGCGCACACCTCTCCGCGCACATCCCGACCGGATAGCTCGCATTCTCGACATTGGCGCCTGTAATGAACTGGCCCTCTTCGGTAAGAAGCGCGGCGCCGACGCGGAAGTGCGAGTAGGGGCCTAGAAGGGAGGGAAGATGGGGATGGGAGGTTAGTGGGTGTGGTGGGTGGGGGTGTTTTTTGGGGTGGGGGTAAAGGGGGAGGGAAAGGAAGAGGGAAAGGAAGAGGTAGGATAAAAGGAAAAGCAAAAGACATTTCAAAGAAGAGCGAGACAACACCCAAAAAACCCAACCCTCCAACCCTTCCCCCTCCCCCTCAACCAAAAAAACAAAAAACAAGACCCACAAACTCGAAAAAAAAATAAGTAAAAGAAAAAAACCACGTACAATAAGCGCTGTCTTTGGCACTGATAGCGCGTTGGCCCAGGTTGCGGAGTTGGGTTTCTGATATTTGGATTTGAGTGGAGTGGGAGTGGAGGTGGGAGGTGGAGGTGGAGGTGGACATTTTTTTGGTGTGGGGAGGTTTAATTGTGGGTGTGAGGAAGTGGGGTATGTAGGTTATGGGGGAGGGAGGGGTGTGGGGTTGATGGGGTGGGATTGTGGAGGTGGGGAGGGTTACGAGTAGAAGTGAACGGTATTTGCATTCCCTTGCGCTCGCAGGATAAAATCATTACAAAAGACTAGAATCCCACTACACGCTGTCCTATCCACACCCCCAACCCCAGACATAAACGCCACCCATAAATGCCGCTCGTTCGCTCGCTCGACTAATCTACACCTCCTCGTCCTCATCCTCTCCCAACAACTCATCCTCATCCAGATCCACAACCGCATAATCCCCCCTCCCCCTCGCAAAACTCTGCCTCGTCGTATACCTCCTCCCACCCCCAAACAAGCCCGTCACGCCCCTCCACACACTCCCTAGCAGCACCGGCATCGCCGCAACAACGGCGACAAGGGCCGACACCGCCATGATCGGGTACGTGAACCAGGGCTTGTCGGCATCGAACGCGCCGCCGGATTCGCCAAGCTTGATACGCCCGAATTTGCCGTCCCAGTTGCGCCACACCCAGTATCCGACTGCGGTGGCCACGGTGGCGGGTAGTAGGACTGCGATGACGAAGAGCCAGAAGCCGCTCAAGCCGCGGTGTTCTTCCTCGAATTGTTTTTCGTGGCCGGGGCAGGCCATTTCCTTAGTTGTGTATTCGAGTTCGCGGCCGCCTTTACACGTCGTCATGGGGATGCGGCGGTAGCCGGTGGGGAGGAAGTATGATTTTAGATTAGGTTCGGCTTCGCAGGCTTTGGAGTGGTCTGGAGGTTGCAGGCCGTCGACAAGTTGGCAAGAACCATCGTTGGCAGTCTCGTAGTTGTAATCGCTAAAGGCGAACGTTAGCACCATGGTCGAAAGTCACCAACACACTGGATAGCTGGCTTGTCTTACCATTCAAAGTCCTCTCTGGTGCAAGAACAGTTGCTGGCGATACTGTAGAGTTTTCGAATACTGCGACCGTTGTAGCATTCTGCACCCTGTTTTTTCCGGTGGTATTGTGCTACATGGCCAAAAAGGCACTTCTCTTCCTTTTGTAAAGGATGTTTCGGCTCCCAGAGGTAGTAATCTTTATTGACGGCGTTATTCTCATCTAATGTGCATTGCCGCTCCCATAGTCCTGTAAAGTCAATATTCACGGTCTTAATCTCACCATCTTTGTCGGACTCTTTGCCCCAGAGGAGGAAGTTCCGAGAGTTGTCTGAAGGAACGGTCGAAATGCTTGAAATTTCCATCTTCGACTCGGTGAAGCGATACTCTTGCCACCTCTCACCCTCATCGATAGAGTAGAAGATGACGTCGGTAGCTACGTTCTCTTCGACAATGACGATTATCGAGCCTTGGTCACCATATTCCCACATGAAATTCCCTTTCTTGACCGCGTGCCATTCCACACCTCCGTCACGTGTGATGAACGTGTCTCCGTCAGCTTTGGGGGTCAAAAATTCACCAACGTTGCCAACGCCGATCATCATGCCAACAGCCGCAGGAGAGGAAAAGATATCTCGGGGATCTCTTCGCTCAGTGTAGCCATGGAGATGTAGGGAGCATTTTCCGATGTTTGTGACATCACATCCATAGTCTTGGTCGTCGGTGTCTATTTGGGGCGCCTGTATTAGTGCCCATTGAGCGCCATCGTTGTGTGTGACCATAGTTTTCAGTTTCTTAGAAATCCCTGTCTCGGCTTCGTCAATGTTGTCTACGATGTTGACAAGAGCAACACCTTCAAGCACCAACATCTTTTCAAAGTCGACGTAGCCGCGGGTGTTCCGGTTCACTCCATTCAGGCTCAAAACATAGGACGTGCCATTACTGTTACTCTTGACAATCGACCCATATTCGAACTCCTCATGACTGCCTACCGTTACATGCATGAAAACAGCATGTGTGGAGCTGTCGAGGACAGTATAGGCCCTTTGCACTGGTACGTTGAAATTCGACGGAAATCTAGCGTCAGCGAAAGTCTTTCCGTCTATGCTGGCATCGACCTTGAGAGACTCTTGGTCATCGTCCTTTGCTGCGACCACGATAAACTCTGACATGGTAGCAAAATCAATAATGTCATCAAAATGTGTTGTTGAGTCTGCAAACCAGTTCTCGCTCGATCGCAGCTGAAGAGGGCTATCAAGCTTCTCGTCCTTGTACTGTTCACAGTACACAAGATTTTCGCTTTGCCCTCGGCCTTCTTCTTTGATAAATTCGCACCTGCGAACGTAACGGCTTAAGGTCTTCCAATCGTCGCCCCTATCTGTACTATAAGAAGCGACGTTGTGGCAGTCGCCTTTCCCCGAACCGCAATTCTTCGAACCAGTCCATATAAGCCAGTTTTTGTAATTCGGGTGAAAAGTCAGGACTGGCAATCCACCCTCAGTTGGGTCGTCAGGAGCGCGGAATGCTTGGATTCTGTCCCCTCGGTTGACAGAGTAGAACACCTTTTTGCTTCCGGTGAGGAAATAGACAACGTCATCGAGGTACTGGTGAGGATAAATAGCTGTGATCTTTTCTTTTTCATCCTTAAGAATCTGTTCCCAATTTTTCCCATGATCTTTGGTGATATAGACTTCATGATCATCGGTCAGCATGACTACTGTTTCGTCAACATCCTTGCTCAATGCATTTCTCTCAAGGTAGTAGTATTCTTTGAAAGAGCCAGCTTGGAAGGACGTTGACTCATGAGTAATCTCGCCACTAACAGGAAGCTTGCCAGCCTCCTTGCATGGCCAATCTTCCTCCTTGTCGAGCTCCAGTCCTCCCTTGCGAACACATTCGTTTCCGGCAATGAGCCTAAAGCCAGAGCTGCCTTTATAAGTATCGGCCCCGTTCTTACATGCACCCGCGGGAACTGTCATTATTCCAGCTGGTTCACAAGTCTTGCCGTCTTTGCTTCGTACAAAGTTGTAGTCGCACTCAAAGTCCTCTTCATGACAAGGGCAAGGATCGAAACCTGACTCAGGCTCCTTGAACTCCTCATCCACAAAACAACCAGCGTCCGCCTTGCGCCTGTTGTACCACTGCTTGCGACCCATTATACAAGTTCCTTCTTTTTTCTGATCAACCCGTGCAAACCATTGCTCAAAATCAGTTTCCTTGCACCTCCCTTCGTGCAGGCCATCGAAGTCAATAGCGAAGACGACATTTTGAGCTTCATCTCCTTCGTCTGTAGCACCTATTAATATGAATTTCAGGCTGGTCGAGTCAGGGGTGGTGGTCAAAAGTTTAGCACGGATCTTCACGCCCAGATCAGCATTCGCCCACGTTTTGCCATGGTCAATGGAGTACGAGATCTCTTTTGTTGGGCCCTCGTCGTTAATAGCGACTAGGATGGATCCCTGATCACCGAATTCGTATTTATGAGCGTCTTCCAGAGCCCTTGTCCACGTCGCACCTGCATCATCGGAGACGTATAGATCTCCCTCCTCGTAACCCATAAGTCTCTTGCCCGTGTTGCCTACGCCCATCACAAGGCCTGGGGCTGGACTCGAGAATACCCTGCCAACGTTCGACATTTGAGTCATGGAATGGAGGTGTAAGGTTTCACCATCCGCTTTAAGGTCGTCAAAGGTTCGTCCATCGTCAAAACTGATCCGACTTTTCACCTTCTTCTTTGCCCTCGGTGCTTCTTCCACCTCTTCCCAATTATCAACGACATTCACTAAAACGATTCCCTGTATCCCCTGCACCTTTTCGAAATCGACTATTCCGTGGCGGTCTCGGTTGGTGTGCTCGATATTTCGGGTAAAATAGGTACCATTTGAGTTGCTGGTGAAAAGGACTCCCATGGGGTTGAATGGCATAGTAGTCATCACATCAACTTGAATACTGTAATTCGTGGATTCCAACACAGTATATGCATCTTCTTCTATTTTGTGATCACTTGGGAATACCGCTTGATGCCACTCTTTGGCATCTTGGGTAACGTACAAGGCTAATTCAGCCGTGCCCGCAGATTTCGCAGCCGCAACGAGAAAGCCTTTAACGACGGCGATGTTGATAATGCCCTGGACGGTGCGATCACCATCTAAATAAGGTTCCATCTCGTCATGAAAATAGTTGTCGGAGACCACCAGGCGGTTATCGGTAGACAAAGGGGAATATCTGCCCATCGCAACGCAAATAATCCGATCGTTGGCCTTATCATCGTCACTGGTTCGGAATAGAGGTGTGGAGTGAGCGAAGACGCAGCCCTTGGTATCGCCGCGCAAAGAATGTATAGTATCGAAGCCGTCAGTTGTATAAGACGTCGACTCGTCACAAGCTTTGAATAGACCGTGGCAGACCGCCTGGTGGAATATGACCTTATCGCTGTCTCCTGCGTGGAAGCTGAATGGTGGTATATAGCGTGAGGGCGGTTTCTCAGTTTCGAAGCTTGTCCATGACTTGCCCTGGTCTTTCGTGACCCAGTGGACATATTCGTGGCCCAAAACATATGCTACCTTATTATCGTAAGGGTGTTGCCACAAGTCCCAAGCTTTTCCATCATCGATATCCTTGACATGTTCCCAGGACGCCCCAGCGTCGTCCGATCGGAGGATTTTGCCGTCGTCAGCATCATGTATCAGGATGATATCCGTATCGGCAAAGTAGAACAGATTCGCTGGGGGGTTGTCAAGCGTGGTTTTTTCGATATGAGGTCCATCTCTCTTGGCGTGTGATAGTAGTACCTGCAATATCAGTACACCGAGTAAGGTTAGGCCTAGAGAAGATCTTGTTGACCACATGGTGATTGTCTAGTTCTCTCCGCACTCGCTCTGTACCATGAGAATGGAGGTAAGAACTCAGAATGGAAAGCTGAGAATAATAGGTATCTGGCTTGTCGCTAAATGTGGCAAAGCTCTGCCGGAGCTTTGGATCATAATAAGTGGCACATGTTTCTATCAATTTTTGCGAGAACGTCTTCGCTATGAATTTGCCATTCATTTTGTCAAGAGTTACGCCAGCCTTACTGATGGCACAAACGCTCAAACGCTGACCGACCTAAGGTTTCATGATCGACGTCTAATCACCATGTCGAGCTCACCTTTTGTCATAGTATCTAGATATTCCAGTTCCTGTGCTCTAGACAGTCCAGGCTGGAAATCAAAACACGACTTCTACTACTGGATGTTTCAATTACATCTCAGATTTCATTATCACTCCTTCATGGTTAATCCAACGTGTTCGTGACTTCTACTATACATCTCAAGCAGGATGTTGGAACTTGACAACTGCGATTCTCGCGCGCGCTAAACGTCTGATGTGCAATCCTCCTACTTCAGTCTTGTAACTATTATCATACAAACAGCCAGCGGACCTAAGCGCTGGGTAATAGGTACGCTTCCAAGACGAAAAGAGAATCGTGGAACATCATAGCCGTAACGACCGAATTTCCCCCATATATCCATATCCATTTTGTTCCAATGAAGGATCCCATCTAGTTACTAAAATACCGTCCCCACTCCGAAAGGGAAGGAAGTTTCGACTGTATAAGACAAGCGGGGTATCTGCAAGATGCGACTGTGGTCTGGCAAAAGAAATGGAGTAAGATGGACAAATTAGATGAGTGACTGGGTACACTTGCTCCAAAGGCTAAATAACACGAACGCTGCGTAATTCGTAAGAGTAGGTCTCGGTGATCATCGAGCAGAGGCCAGCGGCTGCTGCAAGACCCATAAGGCCGGATTGATTCAGAAAAATTTGCACAGCTAATCATGCATCGTCATCGGCCTCGTCCTCCTCTTCAGGTTCCTCGCTTTCCTCTGCACTCGTGCTTGTCCTTGCCACTTCTGTCTTGACTTTCTTACTTGTTGGTGTTGGACCATCAACACCAAGAGCACCCGATTTTCTTTTCGAACCTGCACCTCTAGATCCAGATATGCTACCTTTGGCAGATGTATCTATATCTTCCTTACTATCCCCGAGCTCCTCCCCAAGCTCCCCACCCTTGCCAGACTCGATCGCGGCAACCTCGTCGGCTGTCAGGAATCTACCGCCTGGACCTCTTGGTCTGCGCATTGCGTGCTTGTGCCTCGACTCGTGCAAATACGGCTTCCGGCCTTTCGACGTGAGTCGTAGTGCTTCTTCGAGTCTTTGCCGAGCGACCCGTCTCTTCAATATACGGTGGAACTGCTTGGCATTGACATATAACGGTGCTTCCTCAGCGCCGGTTGCAGCCGGTTCGGGTGAAGGCTGATGTTGTTGCAGCTGTTGTGGTGGAGGCATTTGAGGTGGGACCGAGTTTCGCGGAGCTTGATGGTTCATCATGACCGTTTGCGCATTCTGTATGTGAGGACTGCTAACATGATGGCCGATATGACTCTGAGACAATCTTTGATTTTGGTTCTGATTTAGCTGAACCTGTGACGGCAAGGGTGGCATCTGATTTGGCACCTGTGGTGGTGACCTTGGCGTCCGTTCGTTCTTTACCGCGATGCCTGCCATCCGTGGCGAATCTCGAGCGATGCCGTCTGGCATTGAGGTTTGTGGCATGTATCCATAAGTCTGACCCGAGGCTGCTGCAGTGGCCATCGCTGCTGCTTGTGTAGGTGAGATACCGTATTGAGAATGCATGTTCGCAGGGGCGACACTGTATTGCTGTTGGTAGTTGATTCCTTGATGGACCGGATGGTTAGGCTGTGGTGGAGGCTGCGGTTGATATGTGTGGCCCTGAGAGGGAAGTATGGGCGAGGCTTGATGTGGGTGTTGGTGCATTTGTGGAGGGTTCGGAGGGGAAGTGATGGATGGTCCTCCAGTATTCGAATTCTGTTGCGCACTTGAATATCCTCCTTGAAGATGCGGTGCGTGGGGGTGCTGCCCATGAGAGGGAGTCTGATATTGCGCGTAGTCCATCATGTGTAGAGATTCGCGAGTAGAAATGGATAACCGTGATGCGAAGGCGCTACTCTCCGTAGTGGTCTTTCTTGACAACCGTTAACGAAACCGAAGCTCCGGATAGGCTGCGAGACTCACGCGTCAAGGATTAGTCAGTGCAAACCAAGGTCGGAGGTGTTCCTTTATATGGACCGGCGACACTGGAACCTTGATTGGAAGAAAGCTTTTCGAGTGGCGTCAGGATCTTCTGTTCGCGGGGGTTGGCGAGAACGTGGATTGGAGGATTGGTTGATGCACGCTGCAGCCCTACCACATCGTAAGCCTTGTAAGTTTCATTGGAGAGCAGTACCAAGGAAGTAATCACCAGCAACCGCAATATTGTCAAAAACCCTCGACGGTGTCAACTGTCTTTAGTCGTCTTTGATCTGCCAGATCTTTGATTGCAATGCCAAGTCTGCTGAGTGTTGGTTGGGTTGCAATGCAGATAAGATGCGCTGTCTGAATTAAATTAGCTAGCTCCCTCAGCACGAGGCTCAAAGCCGGTGGCCGCAGTGGTGTTCGAGGGCGTGACTTGGGAAGACCGAATTCGAATTGCTCGCCCCACAAACCACGTTATTTGACCTTCTCTAACAGCGTTCTCTTATTCGGCGTTCTCCAGACGAAGAGTCTCAGTCCCGAGCAGCGGGGTCTTACTTCTTGGGAGTAGTCTGGTATGTGGATTTGCGTAAGACGTAGAGCTTAGCCCAATGGTATTTGTGAGGCTGTGCTTGTCGTTCGCGAAGCGGCCTACTGGCAGAACAGCAAGTCAAAGCCACTCTTGCGTGTATCAGTGGGCTTGTGAGGCGTCGCTCCTACCCGTTTATTGGAGTGTGAGGACTTGATTGACAAGCTGCCGGCTCTAGAAGGAAAGCGTCCATTAGCATGCCCACAATCATCAAATCGAAGTGGCGACTCGAAGGTTTGGAGCAAATCCATATGTATGAAATCAAGGTGATTGGCGGTGATGCGCTGGCAATGCGCCTTATAGCGCCGTCTTATGCAGAGGGGAACCATACCTTGTCAATTGCCGTATGAATATCCTTGATGTCCGAACGGTGTTTCTGAATGAGAACTGTACCGCACGGTGGGCTGGTGAGTAGTATACAGGTGGACGAGGGCGCGTTAGTGGGGTTTATCAGAAGTTGCAGCGCTTGAAGGCGTCGGGTAAGATATTGAGGGATTGGACGGTATGCGACAAAGAGTATGCGCGAATACGAAAGGTTTGCTGTATGATTTCGAATCCAAGAATCTATGCGATGTATGTTCAGAAGGTCAATTCATAGCTGTCGCGTCGGGCGAAGCCTTTCAGCGAGTCCGACGGAGAGGACCTACTTTTCGCTACCAGCCCAGCAGCTTGACGCTTTTTCACCCGCGGGTAAGGAACAAGCGGTCAGGTGATGTGTAGAACAGACGTCGTGCAGACGTCGCATGAGCAGTGATTGGGTTCGGTAATCTGCGCAGTCGATCTTCCGCAACTACTTGGATACGTCGATGATTGGTGCAAGAAGTTTGCAAGACGGGGGGCGACTCTGAACGAATAGTCCAAGTATCTAGCGCCGACAGACTGTGAAGTGGACGAATGGGTATTCTAAGTGGTGCAAAAGAAATGTGGGAAATGAAAGAAAGAGAATTTTCTTATTGGCCAAGAGCGGGGTTCCGGGTGGATTGAAGTAAGTATTACCCTTAGCCGCTTACCTTAGTGGTGTTGTAAGAGTAAGAGCGGTGTGACGCGGATCGGTAAGGTAGAGCAGAGCAAAGAAAGACTAAGGTAGAGTGATTGGGACAACGCACTGGAATCCTAGAGTAGAGACTTGGAGGAAGTAACAACAAACAGGGCGCGCACAGGAACAATGATAATTGATATTTAACGATGATTATTCCGTAGAGTTCCCAGGTAATTGTGAAAAGAAAAGCATATTGGAATTCACACGCCGAGGAACCAATGACATTTCATCCCCGCTCTTGAAACCTGCAATTTGAGCCCCTGTCACAACAAACCAGGGTAAGGTACTTAGCGTACTCGTATTTCATCCAAGTAAAACCACTCGTGCCACTTTAGACTAAGGTACCTCAAGGTAAGCAACCCAAGTTGGGCGGCAAATCAACAGTAAGGTAAATATTGGGCTCATGAGCGTCACGAGCGTCATCATCGGATAAAGTGAGGGCTTGGATGATCGCAGTCTTCAAACGGATAAGCCACTTTGACGCTCGGTGAAGAATAAGGGTGATTGGAATGGGTCTTCCCTTATTTTTCATCACCTTTCCTTGAGCTAAGGTATCCTTTTGTCCCTCACAAAGTAGAATATGGGAAATTAATTTCTGGATCGAGTTGGCACCTCCACTCCATTCCCTCATTCAAGTTTCAACAACCGTTTCCTTCTGTTGCTAATGAACCATAATGTATTAACCTTTACAGCCTGCCTGAAGTGTGCGTCGTGCCTGCCGGTATTGTAAAAAGCTTTCTGACAAACTGGTCGAATCCAATGTCTATTCCAACTCTGGCGTTCTTTGTCCCCTTTCAAACGTGTATAGTTCTAGGTACTTTAACCGAGGTTACAATACGGTATCTAGTTTCTTACTTCTCGGATTTACCTTCCTGGAACCGACCGGCAACGGGACAAGGAAAAGTATTTTGGCACTGGTGGTTTCGTAAGAGCGATATCCATTACTTAGCTGCCTCATACAACGAACAAGCCGATGTGAAAGTCCTACTCCATCTTTTTAGACATTCGCCAGATATCAGCGTGTACACAGCAATTACCTGTCTGCAATGCGTTCTCTTATTAACTTTGTCATCTCCCACAGAGACTACCTTACGCTTCATCACTCCTTAATATGCAACATTGGATGATCTATGTGTGCAACGATCGAAGATATAAGCCATATATGTCAACAATCCTCTCATCAAACAGATCTCGCTGCTACTGACAACCTCATAGAGATTATGACGGTTTATTGGCGTACAGCTGGTTACCCTAGGACCCTGTTTGAACTTGGCTGCCTGAATGTTCGACAGAACCTCCTACCTCAAGGGCACTTGCGGACGTGCATGGGAGCCAACGACTTCTAAACATCTATCGAGTCGCAAAACATTACCGCTTGGTGAGAAAACAGCATCAGGAAATTCACAATGGCTTTGAGATATCTCGTTCCGGTTGCTACCCAACAGCTGCTTCGAAGCTTTTAGGGGTATAACTTTTGGGAGGCTTGAACTCGACGCTTTTATACCTGCAACCCATGTGCCGATCGATGCTTGAGTACAGACCGAATAATTCTCGCGATCCGCTTGGAGTATCTTTTTTTGATGCAAATACTTGTAAGCAGTAACGAACTTTCGGTCTGAAGGTTATTCCTGGCCTCTTCTCTATCCCATTCGTGAGAAACCCATACCAACCTGAATCTTTTGGTCTAAACCAGGATTAATGTCCGCTATTGCGTCCACTAGCAGTACTCTTTCTTCAGCTTCTATCAGCCTTCGGGCCATACATATCTCTTCTCCAGCCTCAAAAACCTTCCCGTTCCATTATGCCAAATTCAATGAATCTCGTTTCAAGATTACGCAGATCAAAAATGAGCGACTAATATTTCCGACAATGTCATCAGCCTTGCTTTGTTTCCTCATACGGCCTGCACGTAGTGTACTGGCTCTCTCATCCACTAGTAACAATAGCCTCTGGTCGGTGCCTCGACATTTAACGCGAATCAGATGGGTCGTTGTCAGCGAGTTCTTCAAATGCAGCAGCTGCAATTGGAACAGGTTCAGGCACTGGAATATCCACCCTCCCACCATTGCCTACACCCGAGTATTCTTGCGGTGGCTGCAAATTACTGCAACGCTTCGCTCGTTGTTGATAATTTAAATGGTTTGACGAGCACCTCAACAATCCTGGGAACAATTCTCTCTGCCTGCGTCTGGATTACTGGTCGTTACGACCGTCACAGGCACTGTGGTGACTGAGATTAATTCCAGACACACATTGGGTGTATGTAATCCGATCAAATCCTCAGCCTCAGCCATGCACTGCACCACCGATCGTATCCGACACTTCTTTATAAGTTTCCAACCCGGACCGAGGCCAATCTTCGCCCAACGTCGGTCCAGCACCAGTCCATGACTCCATCCAAGCTGCCGTTTGCTGCATTGCAACCATTTCCAATCCACAGTCCGCGAGTGCTGCTTTAGCGCCTGTATCCATAACTACTACCAGTAACTAATCTATCGACGTTAATTACATTCCTCCGTTTGTTATTGGCAGCCAGACGCTTCAGCAAGGTGGTCCAAAGATTACAATATCCAGCTCCGAAATCTCTCTAGGCCCGTCTGCCTCAAATATTGTAATTGGTGCAAGCACCGCTTTTTTGCCTCCATTAGCGACCATCTCACCTACGGTCGCGCCCGTCATCACTATCAACAAGAAACCAATCACAGCCAATACTGCTTCACAGAATGTGATCGGCAGTCAAACGCTTGCGCCAGGTCCCGCAGCTGTAACCATGTCCGGAGTTCCAATCTCCTTGGTCCCATCCGCATCCGCAGCCCACGTAGTCATTGGTAGCATTACGAGTTTGCTAACAACTTCAACCGCAACTGGACCGGTTGTTATTATCAACAACCAACCGTCAGTCGCCAACTCAGCATCACAGGATATATTGTGGGGAGCCAGATCCTTGCCCCTGGTGGTCCACCAATTATGATCTTTGGCACACCAGTGAAGCTTGCTCCTTCAGCTACACTAGTCATCATTGGTTGTAGCACTAATATTGCTCTTAGACAACCAGCAAATCCATTACTCCCAGCGAACACTATAGAAGGTGCAATGTCTCCGCCAATAGATCCTCACACTACATCATCTCCGGCCAAATCCTCTCCCGCGGCTCCGGCATCACCATCTCCAAAACCCCCATCAGGCCTCGCCCCTCAAGCCTCTGCCCTCATCATCGGCATCACCACCATCCCCCTGAAAGCGCCAACAACAATTCCACCTCCTGACCTCACCTTCGACGGCCAAACCATCACCGCCAACAGCGCCTCGAACTACATTTCGGCGGGCAAGCGCTCGCTCCAAACGGTGCGGCGATCACGTTGGAAGCAACTAGGATTAGACCTGTGGCTGGGACGTCGAACGTGGTGCTGGGGACGAGTACGAAGGGGTTGGGCGGGGTGATCACTGGGGGTTTCTAGGGGCCCAGGTACGATGTCGACGGGCCGCGGACTGTGGGAAATGGGAATCGGGAGTGTAATGGGCTTCCAGAGGAGGGTGACGAGAAGGAGGGAGGAATGGGGCTTTTTAGTTCGGATGGTGTGATAAGGAAAAGGTAAGGTATTGTTACCTTTCTAGTTTTCATAGCCGTAACTCACGAGCACAAGTAATTCTCTATTTGCACTTCCCTTTTTCCTAACTTTATCTATGTTTAAGATCTACAGTACGCAGGCTCGTTTCCTAGATTTAGCTAGTCCATTTTCATTACTGGGGCCATGGCCGAAAGCAGTGTCTTTGTATCCGACTTGGGGCTAATGCTTGAGCGACACCTTGTTTACCACACTGGCTTTATCCGCACCAGATTCTTTAACAAGACGATTCAATTGCCCCTCCAAATCCAGCAGTGGGAACCATCATCAAGCTTATGTCTCCAGCTCCCGTTGTATCTCCTCGTGTTCCATCTCTTCATCTCTTCATCTCTTCATCTCATCTTCGTGTGGTCGGTTCTCCTAGTTGGATAGTTCCTTCGCATAATTGTTCTGCATCTTTAGCGTCTCGGGTTTGTGCTGCAGGGCTAGGTGATGGTCTTGTAGAATTAGAGCTGGCGAGGTGGAAGGACGGACTGGTAAGGTAAGTTTCGGTATCTTTGTGCCAGTCGCCTTGACGAAGAGCGGCCAGTCGGCCCTGCTTACTGAACCAGCTTTGTTGCGTACGAGGTAGCTCATATGCAAATACAAGAAGCTGGAACAGGTTTTGTTTGGTAACGGAACATCACTCCGACAAAGCAAAGTCACTCACAGCAACACAGTCAGCCACCAAGATGATGTTGTCGCCGTCTATGGTGGCCATCGTCGAGGTTGGCTTCGATCGGACTGAGCAGACTTCTGCAAGATCAACACTGTGCAAGTGGCTTTGACGTAGCTGCAGATGATGGTAATACAGTCGTCGAATACTATCCCAGCTGTATTATACGTAGGATCCCGACTGGAATGACATGCACTGGGTTTAACCACTTCATGTTGAGTGGCAGACTTTTACTCCAGAATACCCCCGATGATCTTGAGCGGGAGTAATGGTCAAAGACGATGCCGTATCTAAGAGGGAGACCTAGATCTGGGAGGCTGCTCGGTATCACAAAACATCCACAGGAGGCAAATAGCTCGGCGCTCCCGAAAAGTTCAAATCTTCATGGGTTATAACACACGTGTAAAGTGTGGATTAATACCTATGCATTGAATCCCGATTCACTTCAAAGGTACAAGAACGGCTTTCAGCACTCAGTCAGTTTACGTCCTCCTAAAATGTTTCTTATTTGCGTGGCAATTCAGCTACTTTGTCTCCGAGGAGCACAAATATCAATTTGCTTTTGCTAAGGTCCTTCTAGTCTAAATTCTAGTCCTTCACTTGCCCAGCCAGGTTCTCGCTTCACAGCCTCACAGGACAGCTCACACTTTCACAGTGTGTATGCAAACGCCATCTCTAACAACTTATTCATCCAAGCCGAATAAGAAAGCTAGACGATCAATGTCAGGCCCCGGATCCTTCTGGGACGGCTCCCTAGTCTCCTGTGCGTGTGGTTTCTCTTGCTGCTTGTATTTTCTGTTGCCGACGGTCTCCTTGGACTCCATCTCCTTAAGCTTCTTCTCTAGATGCCCTATCCGTTCTTCCATTTGCCGATGGTACGTTATGGAAGAGTCGCAGTTTCCTTTAGGGTTCGCGGTTTCTCGATATCTTCCTTGCTGACGCTCCGCTTTGGAACAGCCACGGTTTTGCTCGGATTTTGACTTTACAGGCGTTGGCTCGAAGATACTTGACCATATTGCTTGAGTTGTGTGGCCTGCCTTGTTGCTGGCCACGTACTTTAGATGCGCGATCATGCTTTCGGGCTCTCTGTGAGGACCAGGGCCGAGGTCATCATGTGGCGGGAGCATCAAGTGAACTGTTTTGAACTCGGACACCGTCTTTGCTAACGGGAAGTCCATTTCACGTCCTTTATACCAATTTCGGCGGCCTGAGAACTTGCACTCCACCACCTTAACAACGTCAAAGTTGACGAAGTAGAACAAACCGGGCTCAATGGTGCCGTCCTTCATGACCCGACAGCCGTGGCCAGGCATGACCTTTGCTGTGATGACTACGTTGCTGACCTTCAGCTTCACGGTGCAAGTATTTCCATGTGCGTCAGTCTGGCCAACGCTGATGCCATCGTCGAAGTACAGGTTTGTGACGCTATAGCTGGAGGAGCTGTCCATTGGCGTACAAAGGCGTACAAACTTTTGAAACCCGTTGGTGTTGAACGAAAGATCGGCTTGGTCCTGGCTGACCGGAGGAACCCTCCATTGTAGTAACATTCTGAACACTAAAGGTAATGATAGATATCTAAGCCTGCGATACAGTTAGCTTATCAGAGGATCGACTTCAAGGAGTACTTACTTACAGGTGTCTCTTGGCCTGACGCTATTCGATGATTCGACTCTGTCTGCAAAACCGAAGTCGGTGACCAGGAGAGTATAAAATGACAGAGAGTATAAAAGGTAAGAGGAAGATCCGAGCTGTTTAATACTGCTCTCGCACACGCTAGTGCTGTGAAATCAGTGGTGGATATCACAAGCATATAATCCATCCGAAAGTGATGCATCATAAAATGGGAGTGTCACGGAAGGAGAAGTGATGTGGAAGAAAAGCAACACAACAGGGAAGTATTATTGCTTGACCACCCCTATCTTCACCGCGGTGTAGGAAATGGATACTTTCTCTTCAGAAGTGAAGCATTATGATGCAAGTATCACCGGAAAGTAGTGTCACAGTACGAGAAGTCTCTTAGAAAAGCAACCGCTATAGAAGAAACCCCAACACAAGAGGAAAGCACCATTCTGCCAGCTTTCTCTACACCAAACCCAGGAGGGGGGTGGGAAGCGCTACAAGCATTCAGATACAAGAAGAAGCCCTCCAGAACAAAAGTAGCACAACGGAAACCTATCATTCCCCTCTCCATCCCACCCCCTCTGCCACCCTCCTAAAACAACCCTCCATCTTCAGCCCCCTAAAAAAACAACCATCCCCACTCACCCCAACCCCACAACCCACTCAACCGAAACACAAACCACAGCAAAAGAACCCAGGAGAACCCTACCAAAGAAAATTATGCATCTCCGAAAGGGGGACAAGCCCAGCCGAAAACTCTTTTTGAAAAGCTTCAAGTTTGATGAGGGGATGGATATGAACGAGGTTGTTTTCGTAAAGCTAGATACCATGACGGAGAGAGAGAGAAAGAGAAGGAGGGGGCTGTGGCGGTTGCCTCGGAGAGAAAAACGGGGACGGTGGATGGGGATGTGGTTGCAAAAGGGTGTGTTGTTGTGGATTTTCATGAACGCTACCATCAAGGGTTTTTGTAGAAAAGTCAATGATTTCAACAATCGATCTGTTCGGATAAACCGTCCGAGCAAGCTTGAAAGGCGGACTTTGATGGCAAACGCTTGTGTGATGGGAGAAGCTATTGAGCAAAGGAGCGTGTGGCACTAAAAGGCATTGAAAGTTTCATTGCGTTTCCCTGATCTATACATGGCGGAAGTAATAAAAAAAAATTTGAAATATGGTAAAGGTGAGAAGTAGCCGTCAGGTTTACGCGTGGAGTTCAGAGGGTAATTTGCATAGATATGGTATTCTGCATGCCCTCATTTGCTCCTGAAGCTTCTAGCGTTCACGTCCCTATCCAGTATTTGCTATATATTCCTTTATCAGTCATGTGAGATAAATAAGAAGCTCTTTTCCTCCGCAGGTCTCTGTTTCAATTGATGTTCCTAATCCACTGTGTGCTACATTTTAGGTGGTTGTGAGCATGGTTGCGAGGATGATTCTGGTTCTTTTATCGGTTGTACTGGTTAGTACGCGTTGAATTGATGCTTATTTCAAGAGAACCCCCTTTGGGAGGGGGGGGGGGTAATCTTTGCTTTTATATCACTTCCCTTTTTTTTATAGAGCTTCCAGGTCACTTTTACTCAAGAATACTTCACTTCTGAAGGCAATATATTCATGTCTTATACCAGACACCAATTCATCCGAAACCAGTGTGTCGAAGACGAGAATGCAGGTGTATTTATACAACTCGTATTTTCCTCCTTGCTTCGTATTTATCTGTTATTTCATATCTTCCGGGCCATCAGATTGGCTTTCTAAGAAGGTCATTGTTCATACAAACCCTGTACTTATCAAAGGATATCAGGCCAGAGCATAAGTACCTGTAACTTTTACTTGGGCTGAGTACTTCGTAATGCTAAACCGTGTTTCAGACATACATCAGAGCTCAACACAACTCCAAAATGGTGTCTTCTCTGACCATCTCACCGATCAAGGTCGCCCGAGGCGATCTGGAGTATAAGTTGCCAATAAGACCGTACCTGTCGTGGACTCGACTGAGTGCACCGTTGGTGGAGCGCTCTGCAACATCCACAGGGTCGAACCTGGTCTTTGATAACGGCATCAGCATCAGCCAAGCCGATTCATCCTGGTTTCGAAGAACCTGCATGGTAAAATGGAAGCTAATAAACAACAATCACCATACAGCACGTTCCCGGCAGTAATTCGCCACAGACTCGGAAAGATAGCGAATAAGCCCGGTATGCATTACATAGTCGAATTCGACGTTGCTGAGATGCTGGAACGCACATTTTCATCATCGCATGCGAGAGATTTTCCATTGGCTAATGGGGCCGACCGGTTCATCGCTGTTCGCTTGCATCTTCACCCTTCTGACTCTGATAACGAACGATTGGCCGCCCGGCCTGATGTCGTGATATCGCAACTGAAGTACCTGGCCAGTAACGAAGCCGGCCGGGTAGCCCAAGCAGATTGGTCACGTCTTTTCGGGCCAAGTCTTGCAACCTCGAGCCCTGAGCGGAACTGTGAATCTTCCTCGCCGTCTAAGCAGCAAATGGAAGAACGCATAGCACGGGTGGAGAAGAAGCTTAACGAGACGGAATCCAAGGAGACCTCGAAGGAAAACCCCAAATATCAAGTGGAGCGGTATACACAAGAGATCAAGCTGTCTTTGCAGCAGACGCGCTTCATCGCGAAGCATTGGGGTAATGGTGGGTATCTAGGTTATCTGGGCCGGGATGGGAAAGGGCCTATTTAAGTATCTAGCCGTGCCGATTATGGATCTTACAAACACTCTGTGAGGTTCTGAGCTGGTCTGCAAAGCAAGATCTTGGCTAGGGAGGTGAAGGGAGGGAATACCGGATTCGTAGTAGCAAAAACAACTTCATGTTCGTGCTTCTCATGAACGAAGTGACTCAGGAATGTGTAGACAATGGAGAGATGGCTGAAAGGTGTGTCAAAGTGACAACTAATTCGATACGTACTACCCTTCCGTGCACAGGTGACAAGTACCTTATCCGCTTCATACTGTCATGTGACTATCATCTCCTTGCGAATGAACCAGAGCCGTTGAGCAAGCGTAAATCTGTCTGTCACTTGTTATCATTCTCGGTATCGCCTTCGATCTCAACATCATGAAAAATGCATACTTCGATACCTCACGAAGCGCAAGCTAAAGCAAAACGATCAGCATTAGGCGCTTGCTAAGGGATTGAGGTGAGTGCAGAGCGGGCTAAGATTCAGGGTGGTGTTTGTTGTGGGAGTGTGTGGAAATCTCTCGAATTGAAGATGTTCACTAACTGTTAGCTGAGAAAAATGCTTACCGGTATTGGTGCTCCATATTACGAAGGAGGGCAAAACAATTACACCACTCTTGATACATCAGTACTTTCTTCCGCTCAGCAGTAAGATGCTAGAAGCAGTCTCAGCGCGAGCGATGACAAGATATTTCTGAACTTCCACTAGTTTCTCGCCGAGGTACTTTCCAGGTGCTTCCAGTACCCTATTTGACACCTCTTCCAAGTAATCGTGCACCCGAGCAATTCTTCCACTACGCTGTAACATCCTAAGTTGTCTCTTCCTTTCCTCTTTACTTCGTCTTAGTGTAGCTCTCAGACCATAACTTTACTTCGTCCTGATATAGCTTCCCAAATGTCTATCAAAGGCTTCACACCTGATGGGCATTTCCAACTGATAGAATGGATTCTTCGTCACGTAATCGGCATATAGCTCGTATATCTTCCTCATAGTAATATCTACATTCGGCTGATGCGGTTCGCTGAAAAGCAAAAACTTCGTACCAGTGAAGGTCTGGAAGCAGGTAAGGCGAAAGAGGGAAGATTCAAGGACTTCGATGCCGGTGCGCTGGGAGGAGGGAAGGGAGAGGGTGGAGGGGGTAAGGGATTTGGTTATTGCGTGGACGCTGTTTTAGAGCAAGGACGTTAGCGGGTTCTCGAGTTAGAGATGGGGGCATTCAGAGTGTATGGGGGACGGGGCACCCATGAAATGTGCCGGCTAGGACAAGGTAGTCGTTTGTGGAAAGTTTGTTGAGGGCAGTAGAGAAGTCGCGCTGATAGACTAGGCCGCCGGCTTTGTTGATGATAATGAGCGAGTAGACGACCCTGGGATTTGGTGAGAAGTGTTTTGAAAGAGGTTATTTGCAGCGTACATGATGTGAGGTTCATGTAGATGACATAGAGCTTTCGAAGCCTGGGAATAGAGCTTGGGCGCCTGGTCAGTTTCGAGGTGAAAGCTTTATTGGAACTTGCGTCTCCATATTCGCCAAAAGATAGAGCTTCATTTGTGGGACGTGGAGATGGTAAAACCGCATTCAGTCTAGCGGGTTTTCCTCCGAACATGCACAAATATAGATTCACATGTTCAACTTTTCAACAAACAAGACAACACGACATTTCAACACCTCTCGGAGCAGACAGTAGTATCTGCGCCAGAACTTCCGAGTACTTCGTCATAAACAGTCCCTACAAAAACCTCTCAAGCTTTGACTTCGACTTCAACCCGCACTATCCCTCTACCACATCCGGTTGACTACCGTCCTCTTCCGTCTCCGCGCCAAATATCCCTCCTTTCTCGCTCCGTCCTCCAACCATGGCCTCCACAGCGCCAACCTCCCGCTCTCGCGAGAAAGCCACCGGCGACGAAGAAGCAACTACGGACCTCAAACTCGGCGAATTCCAAAACGTCCCCACGCTCACACTCTCAGAAGCGCGGCTGCTTATAAACGCGGTGATGGATCATAGGAAACAGCAGAGGAAGGTGGAGGAGACGGAGTGAGTGCTTGGCACTACAAATGCTCCTTGCTCGTAGTGTGGAAGAGGATGGAAAGAGAGGAAGAAAGGGCGGGGCTTCGATTGGTCGCAATGGAGGGCTAATGTGTGACGTGGGAGGTTGTAGGACGTTAATCAAGACCCAAGACTATCTGGATGTGTTTGCGCGATTCAAGCAAAAAGAGAACATCGAGGCTGTGGAGAGAATGTTGACCTCCAAGACGGAGTTGGAATTGTTTGAGAGGTCGCAGCTTGGTAAAATTACATTCTTCCTTTCCTTACGAGGAGGAAGGACTTGTGCAAATGAGGCTGATGTATTGTGTCTCAACAGGGAGTCTATGCTGCGAAAGCGCCGAGGAAGCAAAGACGCTAATACCGAGTCTGGCGAACAAGATCAGCGATGCGGATCTGCAGGAACTTCTAGACGATATTACGAAATTGAGGAACTTCGTCGAGTGATGATATGGTGGTGCGTGTGGGTTCGGAATTTTGGATTTTATCGAGCGGTTTAGCAAGGCGTTGGTGTCTGGGTTTATTGGATTGCTTGTGAGGCTTTGAAAGCAAGGAGGCCGGGGGGCAAAACATTCTTCACACTGCTAGAATTGGCGGCTGCAAAGGTGCAGAATCTGATCGCTACAACAAAAAGGCCTTGCTTATGCCCGCATCCCTAACGCAACGCCTTGCTATGCCGAGCCATCGCTATGCAGTATCCATCTTGTCCTCATCCCCATCCTCCTTCTTTTCACTGCTCTCCTTTTTCGCCGCCTCGTCCCCTCCACTCCCACTAGCCTCCCCGTGCTCGTTCAGCAAAGGCTGTGTCTCCCCTCCTTCCTCTGGGATACCCTCTAACGTTGGCTCCTTTGCCGCATCCTTGTTTTCCTTCTCTTGCCTCGCTTTCTCCTCCTCCATACTCATCCTCAATGCAAGCGCAAGTTCCGGGTCCGTGCTAGGATCAATACCAAAGTCGAAACCGCCGCCGCCTGTTCCTGTGTCGCCATTCATGCCGTCTTCGCCGCCTCTGGGTGCTACGCCATCTGCAGCTAGTATGGGCGTTGTGACAAGGTGGTCGCTTAGCAAGCTTGGGCCTGGGGGGATAATTTCCAGATGTGAACCCTCCGCGCTCTTGATCTTTTCGTTGAAGGCTTCTAGTTTCTTAGTGTTTTCGGGTCGGAGGTCACCGAAGGCGATGAAGTCGATGGAGACATTGTTTTTCTTCATTTTGTTGGCGAGTTTGACGAGTGATTTTTCGTCTTCGTCTATTGGGGAGCAGGTAAAGATGATAATGCGTTGTTTTTGGGATTTGTTTTGGCGGTGTTTGAGGGCGAGCTGGGCAGCATAGCTGTTAGCAACGACAGCGCATTGGAGCCGAGCCTGCTTGGTACTTACATGTGCGATTTGTATACCTGTAGCTAAATGTGTGCTACCTCTTATCTTTGTGCGATGGATGCCATCTAGGATCTTTCCAAAGTCCGTTGTCAAGGTTACCAATACCTCTGGCCCTTTGCCCCCCATGCTCATGAGCCCAACCGATGATTCGGGGTTTGCTTGTGTTTTGGCAGAGAAGATAAGGTTGACAGCATCGGCTTGAGCTTCCCATCTTGAAGGGACGTAGTCACCATTCCTACTGCTCTCGCTGTTGTCCAGCCTAGGCTCGAAAATCAGCTGAAGCTTAACTATGATTATAATCAGTGCTTACATTATTATAGTCGCCTCGAGCACCATTTTGTTAACTTGCCGCTGTCCTCTAAGTAGGTATTTGATGGCGATCGAGCAAGTTAGTGACTTAGTCCAGGAAGATGGAAGCGGCCCACTTGATGCAGTGTAGCCACTCAGGAATATGTCGAAAAGTGAAAGAAGTTGAGTTGTCTTCCAAAACGGCTAACTTATGATGCAAAGAAGCTTGACTAAAATAACCGTACTTTACTTCAAGCACGCAAGCTTCGAGCAGCCCTAGGAGGCCGCGCTTAAGCCGCGTAGCTTGTGTGCAGGTGGATTACCTCGTATGGTCAAGCGCGCCGCATGCGGTTAGGCTTGAGCTCGCCAGGCCTTCCACTTCCTGTTTACAGTACATCTTAAAAGGTTAAAGCAGGCGACAACCACAGCAGTTCCGCCGGTCATCTACAAATTCATGAATAACGTACGGTGTCCGCTCACTCTAATTTTGATTTGTCTTCGAGTCTAATAGCTCTCAGCGCATAAGGAGATGCTTGTGATGATGCAGGAATGGCTCGGTCGATTTGGAGTGCGTTGAATGATTAAGGCTCAGTATATGCGAAGTGCCCGTCTACTTTGATGGAGTTGTCTCTGATTGAAGGTTAGGTGCAGAGCAAGTGGTTGTATGTTCGTCTCGTGTTGTTGCTCAGACCTTTGGAATGGCGGCGCAGGTTATTGTCCTTCTCTTTCCCAACGCATTCTGAAGCATACATACAGCTGATTCCTATAAGATGCTGAAGTGACAAAAGAGGTATTGATCCAGGCCATATTCGATTATATATTATTTCAACATATGCAATATCGAATCATGTGACGCGAACACCCAGAGTATTTGGCACTGACCCACAAGAACCGAGTATCTCGAGTGGTTGCGATTCATCGGATGCCTTAGGTGATGATGGGTTTGAAACATCCTCCCGCTCGTCAGCTCACCACTCTCCTACTGGCCTGTCCTCTCTCCACTCGTTCGATCACCCCCTCTTCCCCGAAAAAAAAACCACCACTCCGTTTAATTTTAGCGCCCAGCCTGGTCGTCCACCCATGCATCCAGCATCAATATACAAACCGTAGTTCCAGCTCATTAGGGGTAACGACTAACCGCTGATATTTGCTGAAGAGATCCCAAAGAGTGGGGAGCAACTGACTGATTTAGGAGGATGGTGTCTAGGGTAATACCTCTTACCACTCGGCTAACCAAGTAATGGCAAAAGATTACGCCTAGGAACAATACATGTTCTGCCCACAATGGTGCAGGATTCATCTAAGTGCTAGGGTTATGGCAGTGATCGCATCTCGCGCTGAGGGATGCAACAATTAGACCAAAGTATTTCCGATCACTTAACTAGCAAGTCAGCGAACTAGCCCCCTACGTGCTACGTCTGTTGACGGACTGTGTCCGAGAGATAGTGAGAATACATGGAAATAGATGGCCCAGTTGCGACTAGAATGTCTAGATGAAGCCGAAGAGAAACATGCAGCTTCCGATAGAATTTGAGCGTTTTGGGGGGTGAGATGAAGCTTGTGAAAGGGGTAGAGACTATTCTGATAACGAGCTCCGTACGACACAGCGAAGCAAAATATAGAACGGTTAAGCGCAGTACAATGTCTAGCTTAAAGCTTAATTCTCTCTAAATTAACGCAAGTGCGCTAAAGAATTTACCAATGGGTACCTTAGCAAAGCGGCAGATCCCCTGATTGTCACTTCTCAATCACATCTGAGAGCCGAGGTTTTGTTGTATGATGGGCGTCGTTGCGACGGACAGCCAAGTCAGACTGTGGTGGAGTGATCGGATGCAGACCGTACTGATGATTATGCAACTCTTCTAACATCCTTGTTGAACGCTCCCGAGACCAGTCCTGGGCGTTCCTGATGTATTTTCGAGCGGCTTTGAAGTGTTTGAAGGAGTGTCGTGGAGTGTCAGAATATAGTGGGTAGCTGTGATGTTGGACAGCACTAGTGGTTTCGACAGCGTGGTTAGCTAAAATGGTCATATCATTGCCGTTATTGGCCAGAGTTAATACCTGCGTGGTCTTTCAGAAAGAACCAAGCTCACTGCCAAGGGATTCATGAGTTCTCCGAGCCGCATCAACCATGATCGCACCGTAGTAAGCATATTGCAGCTCTGCCTTCATGATTCCTTTCTCAATGGACTTTGCTTCGACGGCGAAGGTGGGGATTGCCATAGTGTACGACGTAGGGGCAAGGGTGGCACCCAAGTCATCGATAGATTGTTGTGGATATTTGCGCAGGCGGTAAGACTCGGTGATGTCTGGTTTGGCGTTCCCGATCCGACCCGTCACAGGAGCATCTGCTTCAGTCCACTCGAGATTGGCATCACAAAGGTAACCCTTGCCCGGCGGCGGTTTTGCTAGTTCGTACCAAGTAGTGAGTTGCAAAGTCGCCTCATTCCTGCTTTCACCAACAGCTTCAAGATAATCCTGCCAGTCTTCTAGCTCGGGCGAAGCAGACGCCCGATCCCTATGTAAGTATACCTTAACCTCGTCAAAATCTTTCGGAAGCTTAGCCTCCCAGCGTGCGTGGACGACACCATTGGCGAACAGCTGTTGGCCAAAGCGGTTTACCCGTTGCAGTGCAAGAAGATTGTGACTCGGTTTGGGAATTGCTCGAAGATGACTTCCTCCTCTGGGCCATGCTTTCAGGTCCTTTCAGGCTTTTGCGGTGCTCTTCAAGATTTCTGGAGGTGAGCCGGGCCCTTTTCGTTGAAGGCAGGCTTGTTGGCAGGTAGGGTTGGACCGACCGCTTGCGTTTTCCAGAGACGGAGAGGGTAGGTAAAGGGTGCTCTATGCTCGAGTTTCTAGAAATCTATAGTCAGGAGCGAAGACGCATAGCCAGCAGTAAGGATATCTCTAGACTGCATAAGTGACAGAGCCGTAGGTACTGAGGAGGTGGAAGTGGTCGCAGGTGGAGTGGACGGAGGAAGTGGATGGGAAGCGAATGGTAGCTGTAATTGGCTAGCTACAACGGTACTTGGGGTAATAAGCTAGTTGTTTAACGATCGTACTAACGACTGTTACCCCGAATACTCTAGTTGCAGCAGTCACATAGATCTGAAAGTTACCGACTAATACCGTAAGGTCGATTACACATTTCAGATGCTGACTCATCCCTGCTTTGTTTACATGGAAAGAATCAGAGTAAGTCTTCCTCAATCGTGTCGCTCATATTCTACATCTGATCCAGTATTCCATATCACAGAGTCAGAGTAACGCTAACTGAGAGAGATTAAAGCGATACTTATCCGAAAATAATCAAGCTTACCTTCAAGCCCACTACTAATACACGTATTGCTTGCCACCAGCACGGCATTGACAACAGTCTCAAGAAGGCGAACAGTCACTATTGGACATGGCACCTATCCGCTCAAAAAGACTAAAGTCTCTCTCTTCAGAAAAGGCGATGTCTAATCAACCCTCACATCCCCAAAGAGTTGCTATCAAATCTCCCGCGAGGACCCCAACGCAAAGCCCTAAGCAGAAGACCGCGATGATCACGCAAGGGCAAAAACAAGCACTGATCGACAACCTCCAGCTTGAAGGTAAGCTCCTACGACTTTCTAGCTCTTAACACGCTACCGTGACTTACTCGAAGGCAGTCACTGAACGCGCACGAAAACTCAGAGCTCAATGTGCCCTGCAAGCGCAGAGTCTTCGCACCCGGATTGAACTACGTGTCAACCGCATACCCACCTTGCTACGCAAGGCGAACATGGGAGAACTTCTTTTGAAGTATCAGGAACGTAAGAAGCAGGTACAGCAGACTGTCCCCGCCGTCGTAGAGACCGAGAAGCCTACGAACGACGAGGTGCAAGCGGACAAGGCAGCTCCAATCTCAAGGGATCCTAGGCCCACTACTCGATTTAAATCAAGAGGAATTAAGAGAACAAGGTATAATCGCCGTGAATTGCACATTACTATTGACTTCTGACAACTCCCCAACAGCGACGCTATGGAAGACGCAAATAAAGAAAACGCCCCAGATCCTGTTCAGCCCATACCCAATCCAAAGAAGCGCGCGAAGGCCAGTGCCACAGCCAGCAGTCGTCAACCACCTTCTCAATCGACAGTCCTGTCTCCGAAGTCGTCCAACTCCCGCACTTTCCCTCAATCACCGATACGTCCTGCTCTCGGGTCACCCCAAAAGTCTTATGTATCATACCCAGCCTCCCCTCTAAAGCCTGCACTGCCACCATCTCCGGCAAAATGCGCAGCTATTGCAGCAACGGCTAGTTTAGCGAATATGGTCAATGAAAAGCCAAAATTCACGCGCTCTAAAGCTACAACCGGGAGAAAAGCCACAAATCCATCTGCAAGTACTTCAACAAAGCCTGCCGTGTTTCGGACAAGGCGTGGGGCAGCGAACACTCAGGCTCCAGCTGTTGCCGAAATTCGTTGTGCAAGCAGCGGTAGTAATACATCGAATACGTCTACAGGTACTACGGTTGTAAAGAAGGGGGCCAGAGCGCCTAAGACTGCTAGTGTCTCTGCTGCTACCAGAAAGAAGAATAATAATCTCGTTGTTGCGGCTGGGAAAAAGGTTACAGCTGGGACGGATGGTCCGGCGGCTGGAAGAAGAGTTTTGAGAAATAGACCCTGATGCAGGCTCTGAGGCGGCCACAAGGTCTTGAAGTATAATTGGTAGTCGAAGTTATGGGCTGCATGGTGTTCTAAAATCGAGATGGCGTTCGGTTGGGAGTTCATTGTAAATAGGGTGAAAGTCAGTTTCTCACATTGCATAGCAACAATGGACGAGAATTGGATTATAAGAATCCAGTCTTTACTTCTATTCTAATTCTCAGTGCCAGAGTGCATTATAGATCTATTCTTTCTGAGCCACTCCATTAACGCAGAGGTGTGTTCCTCATCTGTAAGGGTTTGGCGTCTGAATACATTAAAAAATGTGCTCATTACATTACCTTACAATAAAGATGAGATTGGGAGCTACAGAAATCACATCAAATACCCTTTTAATCAAGGGTGGTGGTTTTTGGATTTCTAATGTCACGTGGTGATTACCAGATCTCCGTTGTCTTCACACAAAACTACCTTAGATAAGCTTTTGCCTTAGCGAAATCGCGAACAGCCACGACAAGTCTCAGTTGAAAACTTTCTGATAACAGCAATCATGTCTCTGTCACTCTCATCAATAGTGACCGCCTTACCCTCCGACGAAACATGGGGTCCGCCAACAACAACGGATGCCTTGGTCGACGGGGTACCATATGCGCCATATTCGAAGGGGGACAAACTAGGGCGGATGGCAGACTGGACATCGGAGGGTAAAGATAGAGACGGGCGGGGCGGAAGGCAACAGTATAACAGGAATTACCGAGGTAAGCAGCGCGCTATATGGAAAATCCTCTAAGTACGTGATCGTTAACTTTATGCTGCAGATCAGCAAGTTTATGGTGCCGGTACATCTAGCCTCTTTGCCATACAGGTCGCTGAAGACGAATCCTCTTTCTCCGTGGTTGATAATACTCGTACTTCAACTAAGACGCGGGGTTTCGGCCGTGGTAGTGGTACAATTTTCCGTGGGCGGGGACGAGGAGGCCGTGATCAACGTGGTGGAAGAGGAACATTCCAGCGTGTGGGTGGGCGTGGCGGTCAACAGAGCAATTACTATGACAACCGTGGAGGACGAGGAGGCCGTGGTCGTAGGTTTGGGTGGAAAGACTATGATAAACCCCAGCGCAACAGAGACTCTTCAGTCAACATCAAGCCTGAATGGCAAATGCTGGAGGAAATTGACTTCAATCGCCTGGCTAAATTAAATCTGGAAACTAGCGCTGGTGAGGATATCGACAGCTACGGATTTCTATACTACTATGACCGCTCATGCGATAAGCCGCCTGTCAAGAATACGGAACGAAAACTCAATGTCGTTGACCGAGCTTCCTACAATGTCACCACCTCACAAGATCCTGTCATGCAGGAGCTCGCCGAAAAGGATGAAGCCACAATATTTGCTACAGATAATATCCTTTCGATGCTCATGTGCGCCCCACGCTCTGTGTACTCTTGGGATCTCATCATTACCCGACAAGGTAACAAAATCTTCCTCGACAAACGAGATGGTTCTTCCCTCGACATGGTCAGTGTCAATGAAAATGCCGCAGATGCACCTCTTGAAGCATCCGAAGGAAACAAAGACACCATGAACTTCCCTAGTGCACTCGCTCTCGAGGCTACCTTCATTAACCATAATTTTGCCAACCAAGTCGTTATGGAGTCTGAAACCTCCAAGATTGAAATGTCCCATGAGAATCCGTTCTACAACCCTGCCGAGGAAACAGAACCACTGGCATCAAAAGCTTACAAGTACCGCCGTTTTGATCTTTCCCTCGAGAAGGACGAAGATCCCTTGCATCTAATCGTACGCACGGAGATCGACGCTGTGGTCAAGAACAACATTAGCGGCGAAGATCAGCTCCTGACTGTGAAAGCTCTCAATGAGTTTGACCACAAGGCGCAAGGCAGTGGAGGCGCGCTAGACTGGAGAACTAAGTTGACGAGTCAGAGGGGTGCAGTAGTAGCCACAGAAATGAAGAACAACAGCTGCAAATTAGCGAGATGGACGACTCAAAGCATCCTCGCCAAAGCTGATGTCATGAAACTAGGGTATGCTTTAAAAAAATGTAGTTTCTTGTCATTGCAAGTCACTGACCTTATCTTACAGGTTCGTCTCTCGTGCCGCTCCAAAATCGAATGACCGGCATGTCATCCTCGGGGTTGTAGGGTACGATCCGCGTAAGTTTGCTGAGCAAATGAACCTTAATCTTAGTAATGGATGGGGTATTGTGCGTACGATTGTGGACATGGTGCGGAATATGAAGGAGGGAAAGTATGTTCTCGTGAAGGACCCAAATAAAAGCTTGTTGAGATTGTATGAGGTGCCTGTAGGGACTTTTGAGGAGGGCGAGGAGGAAGAGATGGAGCCAGTTGCGGAGGATGGAGAAGAGTAGATTAGAGGGGTGTGTATTCCGCAATAAGAGAATTTAGAAGGGACAGGTATTCGTATTACTAGGCATAGCGTTGTATGCTTCACGTTCTTCATATCCCGTTCTAATGGTAGAACTGAATTCTCTTCAATATAAAATCGCAGCTTAATGTACCCTAAGTGAGCCAAGACTGGCATAGCGCTACCCGATTGATAGATTCCAGCGTCCCAATGCTTATACGTCAATGGGAAGGTCAAACACTCCCCTAAACTCTCGGAGCGATGAGTGCTGCTCCATCGGATAGTCCGTCCGCAGGCATGTTTCGTCCTCCTATCAATCAGACCATGAAAGTCCTCGACCGCTTGTTTTTCCGCAAGGAAATACCGTTAGCGGCAGCTCGAGTCCAAGAAAAAGAACAGATTGCACAATTTCGAGCGGAGCTGCAACCGGATATCTTAAAACTAGAACGGTTCAAGGCCATAAGGAATGACCCGATCAAGAAAGGTTTCAAATCACTCATTCTGCGACCCGAGATCAAGTTCGACGGTATCCCTACATTTTCTTTGGAAAGACAAATTCTAGAGTGCTGACAACGATTCAGATCCATCAACATGGAGTCAAAGGCTTCAAAAGCTTGTTGATGCTCAACAGGTAGCTGTAACACCTTTCATTCTATGTTTGGACTACGACTACTGGAGCTATCGTATGTATGTCAGATACACTTTGACGAGAATTTTGCGTTCTAAGCGTTTCAGAGGATATCATGAGCGCGATCGTTCCATATGACAAGCAAGACGAGTTTCCAACTGGCTTTACTATAGTAGGTCATGTTGGTACGAGCTTTCTACGTTTCCCCTTCACTATGCTTCATTCAACTGAACTTTCGCAAGCGCATCTCAATCTCCGGGAGCAATACTTCCCATATAAACACCTGATCGCCTCTGTCCTACTGGACAAAAATCCTACGATTTCCACCGTGATTAATAAAACCGCCGACGTTGGTAACGATAGCGCCTTCCGTACCTTTGAATATGAGCTCCTCGCGGGAGTCCCAGATCTCAATGTCGAAATCAAACAAGAAGAGTGCTATTTCCGCTTTGATTACTCCAAGGTCTACTGGAATAGCAGGCTCAATACTGAGCATAGACGTCTTGTTGAGCTATTTCAGCCCGGAGATGCCGTCTGCGATGTTATGGCAGGTGTAGGGCCGTTTGCAGTACCCGCAGGGAAGAAGAAGGTTTTTGTATGGGCTAACGACTTGAATCCAGAGAGTTACGCAAGCCTCAAGGACAATATCGCAAGAAACAAGGTGCGTCAGAAGCCCACCTTCGATGTTTCCATATTCCAATAACTGTTCCATATCGCCCAAAAAATCCCCCCATCTTTATATCTACATAATCTTGTAATTCTCTTTTATCTAAATGCTCACTTAGCATTAATTAGCAACAGGTCTCGGAATTCGTCCGTCCATTCAACGACGACGGCCACTCTTTCATTCGCTCCTCCACTCGCGAACTCCTCCAAACCAATCTATCCGTCAATATCACCCCCAGACCCTCTCGCTCTGCCACCACGGTCTCTTTACCTTCCCCAAAATTCCTCCACCTCCTTAAGACTTTCACCCACTACGTCCTCAACCTTCCCGCCAGCGCTATCTCCTTCCTCCCATCCTTCATCGGTCTCTATGCAGATCAACAGCAGCTGTTCACACCTCATACTACGACCAAGCTACCAATGATTCATGTTTATTGTTTTTCGACCAAGTCAGACGACAATGAGGAAGAGGAGATTAAGATACGCCAGGAGCTCTCCGAGCAGCTAGGATATGAGGTTGGACAGAATCATGAGGATCTAAACATTTGGGATGTAAGAGATGTGGCGCCGCTGAAGAGGATGTTTTGCGCGAGTTTTAGGCTGCCAGGGGAGGTGGCATTCCGGGGTAGCGCATAGTCGAAAAGGAGGGTTGATTGGAGGAGATTTGGGCAATGAACATAATTGATACTTAACAAGGCACAGTACTGGATTAATGGCCATGCGGAAGTAAACAGGGGAGAAGAAACTGGTAGCTTGAGTGGGTATGTCTGAAACAATATTTCCGTGCAGGACGCCGAAATCAACTATTAGTCCACTGAAAAGCACATTATGCCTGTGTCATTGCTGAAACCTCCAAACCAACAGAACCTCATTCAGATTTATTCCTCATTGATATACTTCCTGTCCATACCTTTGCCCTTACCGGTTGGAGGCTTATTGGTCTCTTTGTCAGCAATGTCCCAGTCGTTGAGGTAGCCAGTGGCAGCCTTTCTTTTCATTAGCATGAACCCCTTTCAAATCTGATAACAGGAATCTTACACTCAAATAAGTAGCAAAACCCAACCACCCCAAATAAGGTACCATTCCCCATGCCGCAACCGTATCAACCCCAGACCATATATAGGTCAGGTACCCCGTAACAGTAGTGAGTGCCACCATGTCAACAGTAGCCTCAATGGGACGCTTGAGCCCAAAGAACAAGGGCATCCAGATGAGGTTGAGGCCAAGCTGGATGGTGTAGAGTGTTGCGCCTTGCATGGCCAACGCGTTGATCTCCGGATTCATGCTCGACGTTCCGGTCGTCCAAGCACGATAGGCAGAATATCCCATGAGCCCGTACAGCGTGGTCCACACGGGTCCGAACACTTGAGGCGGAGGTCGGTAAGGGGGCTGTTTGAGAGCCAGATAGGTACGTTGGGTGTCCTTAGGGCGAACGACGAATCCAACGCTGCCGCCGAGAAAAATCGGGAGGAGGATTGAGGCGGCGGGCTGGGCGAATACGGACCCGGGGATGGTTAGGGAAGGGATGTAGGATGTCATTGTGGTTGTATCTGTTAATTTGTAGCCATCAGCATCTGCTGATCTACTCCAGACTTTGCGCTTGGACAGGTGCTTGCGAGTTCCTCTCGTTGGATAGTCCATGGAGGAAGATTGTCAAGACGGAGAATGGGGTCGCGCACCTTGTAGATAAGATCAGCTTCTCGCTTTATGAACAATAGACTGTTGTATGTAGATCAAAAACGCGTTACTTGTCGAAAGCTATGCTGCCTCCTCTCATGTGCCCTAGAACTAAGCGCCGAAGCACAAGCGAAGCCAAGCTAAAGCGCAGGTCGCAGCCTCACCTTCTCCATTACACAGCACTCGACCTGGTGGTTACTCAACAGTGATCCCAGGGAATAGGCAAAACGTGAGTTATTTGTCACGTATACAGGGCCCTTACATAGCTTCTTCATTTTCCCCATCATCTGCTTTTACATCGAGATTCTCGCGGCTCAAAGATCCAATAACTATCTACCCTCTATCTTTCCCTCAGCCCCTCCGCACCCCTCATTCTTCCATGCTTCAGGAACACTGCTTCTTCATCTATACACCCTATTAAGCACCTTATCTATCTCTGAGCACACCGTCTTTTACATGATCTACATACTGAGTTTACTCTGACACGAGACAATGTCGACAAACAGCCACAATCCGACCGTCACCCGCTTCTATTCACCAACCATCACCTAGCCTCAATCACAGTTCTCAATCACCACCTTATTCACTCCATTCGATCCGCGAACGCTTCATTCGATGCTACAACAATCAACTTTCCAGACGATAATCACCTCCTCCTGACAACTCTACATTATGGAAGCATTCGAAGCTTATCGTTCCCCTTCAGTCAAAGCTGAGCCTAGATGGGGTGGGCGTGACGATATGATTGACCGTCCGCTTGGTAATGAGAACTATCGCTCTCGGAGATCTCCTGGTAAGACTTCCCTGACAGGGCAGTTCAACTGCGTTGATGTATTGTGTTGCGGTCCAGCTACGATGATATTCACCAAAGCATATAATATTACTAACCCTCCATTCTTACACATTGTTCTAGCAGTCCATGGGCTGGTCTTACTGCTCTTTACCGTTTAATACATAATCAAAGTACTTATACATTCTTTGTGACAGGCATGCAAGACCGTCGTGGAGGTCATCGTGGCCCTCGAGCCCGTTCGCGCTCTCCTGTCATGATTGATCGTTACCAACCCAGCGACCGACTACCTCGAGATGACTATTACGGCCCATCTAGAGACCATGCCTCTCGTGACCGAGAGGACCGTCGCCGAGCCCCTTCACCCTTGGGCAACATTGACCGCTACGTCCCTGGGCAGAACCCTGGAAAACCACAAGTCCGTACCAATCCATTGCCAAACCCACTCACTCTCGACTTCCAAGTTGGCTTCAATTGGTTTGCAGAATGGTGGCGTGTTGAGCGAGACATAAAAGAAGATAAAGAGCGTAACAAGGAGGGAGGACGGAGACCATCTGAGCGTGGCATCAAAGGTGAACGAGAATCTCGGGAAGACCGTGAGAAGGAGAGAGCTCAGATTCAGGTTGCCTACGACGCCTACAAGGAGGAATTGCAAATCAAAATGGCTCGGACATTTGTGCAGCAACACAAGAGTGAAGAATGGTTTAAAGAGCGTTATCTGCCAGAAATCCGTGACCCGTTCCGTCTGCGCCTTACCGATTTCAGGCGAGGTGCGCTTAGTCAATGGGAGCGCGATATTGAGAGCGGAATATTTGATGAGTTCACTTTGGAAGGAATCTATAAAGCAGAGAGCAATGGTGTCGGTGGTATTGTGGAGAGGGAGGAAGGGGAAACTGTTGCCGCTGCTGAAGTTCTGGGTGTTGGAGATCTGGTTCCTAGCCGAGGCGGAGACATTCGCGACGAATCTGCCTTACAGCCAGCTTTGCTTATCAAGACCCTTGCGCCTATGGTAAGCCGAGGCAAAATTGAAGAATTCTGTAAGGAGCACCTTGGAGAGCAAGATGGTGGGTTCAAGTGGCTTAGCTTGAGTGATCCGAACCCTCTCAAGAAATGCCACCGAATTGGATGGATCATGCTCCACCCAAGCGCCGAGGTAACGGAAACAGCAGAGCGAGGAGATGGTAGAGACGAAGAGAACGAAGGCGAAGGAGAGGAGAATGGCGCAGTGACGGAGCCGAAACCCCTGCTCAGCGCTGCGGAAAAGGCACTGGATGCGATAAACAGCAAGACCATTTATGATGAGGCTCGTGGGGACTTTACTTGCCACGTTGGTGTCCATGTTCCGCCAAGAGAACCAAGGAAGAAGGCTTTGTGGGATCTTTTTTCGGCACCAGAACGTATTGATCGGGATTTGGAGCTAGCGAAACGCCTTGTCTCTAAGTTTGACCAAGACTTCGGAAATGATGCTGATAGTGTAAGCAAGGTCGAGCAGCGCGCTGAAGATCTTCACGCCAAAGGATGGCTACAACCTCCGGCATCTGGTCCTGTAAGTGCGAAACCAGAGAAGAAGAGCAAGCAAGTACTCGGAACGGAAGATGACGAGATGGAGGATGCGGAGGAAAACGATGAAGAAGAGGAAGAGGGAGCCTATGATGAGGAGGTTGACAGTGAAGAACTGCTGGTCAAAAAGAAGATATTAGATCTGCTGGTCGAGTACCTGCGTAGAGTCTTTAATTTCTGCTTCTTCTGTGTATTTGAGAGCGACTCAATCCACGAGCTTATTCGGAAATGTCCAGGCGGTCATCTACGTCGTCCAAGAGCCAGTTTGAGTTCTGCGGCAAAAGCTGCTGCTAGAGCCAGCGCGTCTGGACAGCCATTCCCACTCAAGCGCAAAGAGTCTTCAACAGCAACGGAAGACGGCGAAGCGAGTTCTCCTGTTGTTGAGAAGTTCCATCGAAATGGATTCAAGAACGACCAGCAACTTCTGCGTGCTTTCAATTGGGTCAAGATCTTTGAGGAGAAGATTCTGCAAATCCTCGAACCTGAGAATGTTGACGTGAAGAAGCTTGGTGGGAAGCCTGTTGAGGAAGGTTTGGATGAAGAGCTCAAGAAATACGTCAAGCAGGAAGACGAAGCAAAATTCAGATGTAAAGTACCAGAGTGTACCAAGCTCTTCAAGGGCGACAACTTTTGGAGAAAGCATGTCGAGAAGCGTCATCCCGAATGGTATGAAGGCATTAAGAAAGACGTAAGTTGTATACCAAGGTTCTCATTCACCGTTCAAGTACTAACACACATCCAGCTTAACCTCGTCAACACCTATGTCCTCGACCCGTCCCATATCGCCCCCTCCCGGTCCGACGCAAACAGCAATGGCCACTTCCCTATGAATAACCACTCCCTCACCACAGGCACTCCCCGCGGCTTTAATCTTGCAACCATGCCTATGATGACCACCTTTCCCCCCGGTTTCCCACCCCCAGCAAACTTCCCCCCTTTCCCCAATTTTGGCAACCACACCGTCCAAACCCCCACGGGCTGGCTGCCCAATAACCTCCCTTCCAATGATGATAACATGCACCATCAACCCGGTCCTATGCGTCGCGGTGGTGGAAGGTATAACACTCAGCGAAGTGGGCCGTATGATAGGAGACAGAACCCGAGGTTTGGGTCCATTGGCGGGCGATTGACGCCACCTAGGAACGGGAATCCGATGAGGAGGAACATGGGTGGTGGCGGTGCCGGTGGAAAATGGGGAGACGGGGCTGGGCCGCAGACCATGGGACCCGAGGACGCGGTCAAGGGGAGAGAGATTAAGAGCTATGAGGATCTTGATGCTGTGGCTCCTACAGGGAGTGGGGAGTTGAATTACTGAGAAAGAAAAACCGAAGATGATGGTGATATCTTGGCATTGGCTTCATAACTCAGGATTGCTTGGATGCTGCTCGTGAGTTGCCTTGAGCTGGAACCTTCTGGCATCTCGACATCTGAGATTGCTTTTCTTCTTTTTACTTGCTTGGTCAGCTAGACGATACTTTAGCAGCGAACAAGTTTTAGCTGCAAAAGCACTTTTCTTCAAGGTTGCGAGCAGACAGTTATCAACCATCTTTTTGGCTTTTGCTTGATATCTCTCATCTACCCTAGATTTGCTGGGTGTGATGGAGGCACAGGGAATGTCATATTTTTGCTCTATGCCAGTTATTACAGAAATTGAAGGTTTTAGGTATTATTGAAGCCTCGGCAGGCGATTGTTCCTCAAGGATGCTGATCTCTGCAAAGATTCTTCCTTTATATCGATCTTATAATTCCATACCCGGACATTCTCTATTTCCCATTTTACACCCCCCCTTCTTTTCCAGCTTTACCAATCCCTACCTCAAATAATCCCCTACACATATAATAGTATCTTACCTCTTCCTTAAGCCTCCCTCCAACCCCCGGAAATCCCCAAACAGTCCAATTGTTGATTTCCGTTCCTATACGTGTGATGTGTCTTTCCTCCTTGATTGGGACACACCGAATCATATCATCAATGGAAACCCCCCCCCATCAACCGCCCTATATCTCAACACATTCCAGCCACGCCTTCCCAACTCCGTACCAGAGAAGATAGCACTTGTTCCAGAGGAAAGTGACACGGCCAGGTCAACAAGTAGCACCTTAATTGTTACATTTGGATGTTGTGATTTTGGAACTGGAGAGTGCTTCGTATATATTCTTTTTCAACTCTTCCTGGTGTATAAATCTTACAACGCCATCATGCTAAGGAAATCAAAAAGGTCAATCTCATCCATACAGAGATTAGGTATTATTTACTGCCCCTTTTTTTGCAACCCGTCTCTGGTGGCGTTGCCGTGATCTTCACCTAGTGGAAAGAGAAAAAGTGTGGCTGGGTTAAACTATTTGAGAAGATCGTGGAAAAGACACTTTGGTGGAAATAATATACGGTCATTAACGCAGTCCTATTATCTACAGCTTGCGTTAAGACCTCATCTAATACACTCATACCTTAGTATCTATCGTTTATCTTCCCAGCCATAGCCCCCATAATTCCTTACCGGACTACACAGCTATAAGCGTAGGTATCAGTCATCCAGCACAACCCTCAACATCGCCAGAAACCCCTCCCTCAATTCCCCCAACACCTTCACATTCGGCTTTACCGGCTCCCCCGCCGTCCTCCTTAGATGATCCTGCTTCCTCTTCCTCCTCTTCCGCTCCGAAACAATCGGATCCTGATTGTCGCTGTCATCAGAAGATTGGTCAGAGGAGAAAGGTGATGAGGATTGCATTTCCGCGAGGTCAGACTCGTTGACGCCGAAGTCGGATGATCTGAAGGCGGATGTGCCGGGGGCTTCTTGTTGGCTGCTGGAGGAGGGGTTGACGGCGGTGGGAGAGGAGGACGCGGCCATCTTCTGGCGGGTTTTGTCTTGGTGCCATTTCTTGCGCTCTTCTTGCCATTTGACAAGCTGATCGATTTCGGCAATGGCTGTGGCCTTGTCGATTTGGTGTACGTCGACTGCGCCTTGGAACAAGGCGTTCATGTCGAGCTTGCCGCCTTTAGGACCATGCCTGAGGAATTCTAAGATTCCTTCCAGCCAGCCCATGAGTTGGGCAAAAAGGCCGTTGTCATGCACATGCACCTCGTGCACAAACTTGTAGAAATTGTCTTGATGTCTTGCGCACAAGTCGATAAAGGATTGCACTGTTTGATTTGGGTCTGCGGAGACGTCTTGGCGTTGAGCGGTAGTTATTACGGAAATGGCGTCGTCGGCAAAGGAAGCGAAGTCGGTAACGGAGGAATAGACATTTGCGGACTTGTAGACGCGAATAAGAGGTTCGTAGAAGATGGTGAAGAGGTCGCGGAAGAGATGTAGTGTTACGGGCTATTCGGAGAAGTTAGGTTAGTTGATGTTGTGAAATGGTAGTGGGGGACGCACCTCTTCTATTACGCTGAGCATCATGGCTTTGTCTCGCTGGCGGGTGTACATCTTCAAGAGTTGCTTCAAGTGAGCAAATAGTTGAGCACCGTGCTTCATCTCATCGTCAACCTGCTTCAATTAGCTGTATATCGTTTGCAGATTTATGGAGAAGCATACATTCTCCACGGCGTTGTTCCAGGCTACGTAGGCGTTGAAGGCTTTCCCAATTTGCTCGGGTTGCAACTCTGGCGAAATATCCTCAGAGCGCAGAATAGCCACAATCAGATCGATATCATCGGCCACTGCTTCTGCCCTTATCGTGTTCTTCAGATCCTCATCAGCGTTGCAGAAGCGCTTCAATTTCTGGCAGAATACAGGCTCATCAATCTTAACAACCAGAGAATCTATCGACTTTTGGAAAGACCTAATTCCGTCGTTCAAGGCCATACCGAATACCCTCTGGGCAAGAGAGCGTGCTCCGAAAGGTTGTGCGAGGAAGAGGTCTAAGACACCACTCATGACTAGTGCAGGGTTGGCGAAACGGATGACTTGCTTCAAGGCGGTGTAAGGTAACATTGAATGTATGCGCTTAGCTTGGGAGAATAATTCAGGGGAGTTGTCTTCAGCAAGGAAGAGATGGTAGAGAGTTGCCGCGACTCTATATGGGCGTAAGTAAGTGACCCGAGGATAATCTGCAGCACTTACTCTATCCGCAACCATTCGGCAAATTTTTTGTATTCTATCGTCAAGCCATCAATCTTCTCCTTCTCCTTAATTTCTTTGAACAGGTTCGTCAGTCCATCTGCGTTGCGAATTAGCCTCATAGTTGATTGATACGAATATGGTGTTGTACTCCTTTCTACTATATCTCTTCTAAATTTTTCCATGTAGACATCAAGCTCCTTGGCTCTCTGCCTGGCAATTTCGTAAAATTGTTTCTGCTCCTCTATTCGCTTTTCGTCCATTTCCTTTCGCCTCTGAATATCTCCTAACTCTTCTTCGTTCAGTTTGATAGGGCGTGCGGTAAGGAAGTCTTGCATTGCCTTCGATTGAGATATCTGCTCGTTTTGGAGGAAAGTTCGCAAGAACGCTCTGAGGGACACACGCTGATCCTCACGATATAGCGTAACCTTTTCCCTTCCAAATTCACCAGATGCTCGTGTCGAATCGCTACTACGTTGTATCGATGCGGAGCGGCGATGGCCCTGACCCATACCGATAAGGCTTCGTAGCGAATTACCATCCTCTGGAGTTGTCGCCTGCGTCGAGATCGAAGACAACGAAGAGGCATCATCGTCACCTCCAACACTCAGCAAGCTTGAAGTTGAAGTCTTGTTCTTCCGAGGCAACGGTGCTAGCACCTTGCCTGGAAATTCTGTGCGCAGGCGTTTATGGAGTTTTACGAATTCTCCGTACCTCCTACCAACAAAGATTTCTGGCTTACCGGCCTGCTTGACGCGCAGAATGAATTCCTAGTTCGATCAGCATGCTTGTAGATATCTCCCCGAATCCGAAGACTTCATTACCGCATGTTGATGGTACCTCACAGTACGCTTGACCGATGTAGTCCGTACACCGGCCACATTTATGTCCCATCCATTAATGTTGTTGCCTTCGGGCATGTTTACAAGCAGTCCATTCTCGTTAGCCCCTCGATCTACAACCTCAAGCTCTGAAAACCGTATTCGCTCTTCGTAGCCGGATGCGGTGGGTATGCCGGAGACCATCATCAACTCCACCAACTTCTTGGACTTCATTGCCAGCTTCCGCCTCTTGGTCTCTTCCAGTCGGTCCTCTGAAGATGAAATATGCTTTTTTGCGAAGGACTCCAGGAACTACAGATTGTCAAGCACCTGCAAACGTGGCTCCTGTTTGATATTGAACCTACCACTTGGAGTTTGTCCTGCCAAAACTCTTTTTCCCTCGCCTGGTCCAGGAACGGGAAATTGCGAACATGGTGAACAAAGATGTAGCGTAGTATTGGAAGATCAGAGTCGACGGGGGAGACCTCTCCGTAGTCGGAGCGAAAGGGAGCTCCAAATCTCTGTAATGCGGTTGGAGAGGCCAGCTCTGATATTTCGTAATCGACTTGCTGTGAGATGAGTTCCCGCTTGAGGTCTTTGTAATGTTAGCAATGAGCCCGCCTCTCTTTGAGCCATCCACTAACAGTGCTCCTGCTTTCCCGTCAAAGCGTGGCCCGACTTCGTTGTTGTAATGCTGTCAACCTTAGCTCTTGATGGTAGAGAAGCGGCGTTGGGAGGGCTCGGGTTTGTGCCATCCAAGGCCTTGATCGACATTGAGTTCTTCTGGTCTGACATGTCGGAACGAGAATGGTGTGGCCCCTAGATAGTCCCTAGAGCTTGGCCCGCGTTGAAGAAGAATTCATCTGGTGATCCAAACGCTGGTAGTGATGTAGCTACTCGAAACATTACTAGGCCACTCTAAGTACTGCGGTGGGAATACAGAGGTTTTAGATGCGTTATGTAGCTGGAAAGGCCCAACAAGGCAAGGCAGCTCAAGTCGACCATTTTACTTTGCTGACTTCTACTGTAACGCTGACCCCTCCTTAGGCCCGCCTAAGCCTCCGCAGCCTCAAAACACTATTCTAAGCTGCACCCGAACAAGCCTATTCCTTACCCGAAAATCCGGACCTTGAAGCTTGTTGTCATTTACAGGGGTGCCTCGACGGCCTCCAAATTGCTCAATTGCCTGCTGTTTTCACGCGATACCTCCATGGAATCCATATCCAAGAAGACCAAGCTGCAAGTTGGAGTCACTGAAACCTCAAGCCCTCGTTCTGTCAACTCCAGGGCTTGAATCCGCATTCAGACACCCAATGATATCTCCCAAAGGTCGCCATGGCTGCAGGCAACATCAAGGTCGTGGTCAGGGTAAGACCCTTCAATGGCCGCGAGTTGGATCGAAGGGCGAAATGCGTGGTGCAAATGAAAGATGCCCAGACCATTCTAACACCACCACCTGAGGCAGAAGAACGTCTTCGGAAAGGCGGCAAGGGGGTGGACGGTCAGAAAGTGTTCGCATTCGATAAGAGCTACTGGTCCTTCGACCGTGGTGACCATCACTTCGCAGGGCAAGAAGACCTGTTCAAGGACCTAGGTGCGCCGCTCCTTGACAACGCCTTTCAGGGCTACAACAACTGTATCTTCGCCTACGGGCAGACTGGCTCGGGGAAATCGTATTCCATGATGGGATATGGCGAAGAGACCGGAGTCATTCCCAGGATTTGTCAAGACATGTTTGAGAGAATCACGAAAATGCAAAATGACCCTAACCTAAACTACACCGTCGAAGTGTCCTACTTGGAAATATACAACGAGCGAGTCCGGGATTTGCTCAATCCGTCAACTAAAGGGAATCTCAAGGTTCGAGAACATCCCTCTACCGGACCCTACGTTGAGGACCTGGCAAAGTTGGTGGTTAGGTCATTTAACGAGATTCAGCATCTTATGGATGAGGGCAATAAAGCAAGAACTGTGGCAGCGACGAGCATGAACGAGACATCGAGTCGGTCTCACGCCGTTTTCACATTGACAGTCACCCAGAAGAGACACGATGTCGAAACCCGAATGGACACCGAGAAAGTTGCCAAGATTAGCCTTGTGGATCTTGCCGGATCGGAAAGAGCTACATCAACGGGAGCGACAGGAGCTCGCTTGAAGGAGGGGGCCGAGATCAATCGCTCCTTGTCGACTCTAGGTCGTGTCATTGCAGCCTTAGCAGAACTATCAACGGGGAAAAAGAAGAACATATCAATGGTCCCATACCGAGACTCGGTCCTGACATGGCTCCTCAAAGATTCGCTAGGTGGAAACTCAATGACAGCCATGATTGCTGCAATCTCACCCGCCGACATCAATTTCGAGGAGACCCTAAGCACGTTGAGATATGCCGACTCTGCGAAACGTATCAAAAATCATGCAGTTGTTAATGAGGATCCAAATGCTCGCATGATTCGGGAGCTGAAGGAAGAGTTGGCCCAACTGAGGTCCAAATTAAGTGGCGGAGGCACTCCAGGCGGAGTCGCCGAAGAGCAATATTCTCCTGACACCCCGTTGGACAAGCAAATTGTGTCCATCACTCAAGCCGATGGCAGTGTAAAGAAAGTGTCCAAAGCCGAGATTGCGGAACAGCTAAATCAGTCGGAGAAATTGTACGAGGATCTAAATCAAACATGGGAAGAAAAGCTTCAAAAAACCGAACAGATACACAAGGAACGAGAAGCTGCACTTGAAGAGCTTGGAATTAGCATAGAAAAGGGCTTTGTTGGGCTTTCGACACCTAAGAAAATGCCGCATCTTGTTAATCTGTCAGACGATCCATTGCTTGCAGAATGTCTGGTATACAACCTCAAACCTGGAACGACGGCTGTTGGCAATGCTGAGGATTCGAGCACTTCCTCTGAAATACGACTTAACGGATCGAAGATTCTTCGCGACCACTGTACGTTCGAGAATGTGGACGGACTCGTTACACTTGTTCCTAAGGATGGCGCTGCGGTTATGGTAAACGGTCTTCGTATTGAGCAACCAGAGAGACTTCGAAGTGGATGTCGTGTTATTTTAGGAGACTTTCACATATTCAGATTCAATCATCCGCAAGAGGCTCGCGCGGAGCGGAAAGAACAAAGTCTACTCAGACATGCTGTCACCAGTAGTCAACTCGGTTCGCCTGCAACAAGACCAGGCCATGGCCGAACGATAAGCAGACCTGACTGGGATCTAGATGGTGAAATCAGCAGGCCAGACTCTCCGGCGCCGTCAAGAAATGGGCGCGACTCGGACTGGTCATACGCACGAAGGGAAGCTGCATCGGCCATTCTCGGGGCCGATTTGAAAATTTCTAACTTAACGGACGAGGAGCTGGATACACTCTTTGATGATGTGCAGCGGGTGAGAGCAGTGCGTAAAGGCCGACCTGAGTCTAGGCTCTTTGGGCTAGATGATGAGGATGCCGAATCTGTAAGCTCCTATCCCGTCCGGGAGAAGTACATGTCCAATGGAACCATCGACAACTTTACATTGGACACAGCTATCAGCTTACCAAATAGTCCACCGCAAGATGCCACTGATGGCTTTCACAGTGAAGACGATACAATGAAGCAGACACGAGAAGACATGCAAGAGCAGCTTGAAAAGCAGAGAGAAGACTTTCAAGAGAAACTCGAAATTGCTGAATCGTCGTCGACACATAATGCAGACGAGTTGAAACTTGAGAAAGAGCGCATGGAGTATATCTTGAAAAGTACTAGGGATAACTTCCAAGCAGAATTGGAGCAGCAAAAGATGGCGTTTCAGAAAAAGCTGCAGGAGACTAAGAAATCTAGCTCTCCAAGAGTTACCAAGACTGGCTTTACTGATGTTCCAGAGGAAGAAAAAGGCATTGCGCGGCTTAGTGCGGCTAGATGGCGGCAGCTGAGATACGTGCGACTTGCGGAGATGATTCTTCAACATTCAGCAGTATTAAAAGAAGCCCAGATCATCAGTCAAGTGATGGACAAGAACGTGTTCTTCCAATTTACCATTGTTGGTGAAGGACAAGTTGTTGGTTCGTCATATGATGAGATTCTGAGTGGCATCTCGGGTGACGAGGACGACGCTCTGCAGAATGCTGTCAAGCCTTGCATCGCAGTTCGAGTCATCGACTATCAGCATACGGTAATTCATCTGTGGTCTCTGGAAAAGCTTGAACAACGTATCCACGCTATGCGCCAAATGCTCCAATATCTCCATCGGCCAGATTACCTCCAGCATTTCCAACTCGAGAATCCTTTCATTGAACCATGTCTGCCGCAATTCTCAGTGATCGGCGAGGCCAATGTGCCTTTGGTTACAGTATTTGAAGCGCGTGTGCATGACTATGCCCTCGACGTTGTATCCACCTATACACTAGAAACCGTAGGCATGATTAAGCTATCTCTTGAGCCATCATCCGCCCACGCACCTTCGTCTATGCTCAAATTCAATGTTGTCATGCACGAAATGGTGGGCTTTGCAGAGCGGGAGGGATCTGAAATCCATGCTAAAATGTTTATACCTGGTATCAGCGAGGAAGGAGGAGCAACCACGACTCAGATGATTGGAGACTTTGATGAAGATCCTATAAGATTTGAGAGCGTTCATAGCATGACTCTACCGCTTAATGCTCCACATACTGCAGCACTGCGTGTCGCACTCTACGCTAGAGTGACTACTATGCACTTGGACAAGCTGATAAGTTGGGATGAAATGCGCGAGTCAAGCGAGGAAGATTTGAAGAAAGCTCAGCAGCAAGGTCGTATGCGGATACCGGAAAACGAATATTACATGCAAGAGCACCATGACGTGTTTGCAAAGACGAAAATTTTGGAAATGTCTGAGACAGGCGAATATTTACCGGTGGAAGTAGAGCAGCACGACAATCTAGACCCGGGGACATACCAGCTTCATCAAGGTCTCCAAAGAAGAATCGTGGTTCACCTCAACTATTCCTCAAGCGAGTCGATGGAATGGAAAGAGGTCAAATCGATACGGGTTGGAAACCTTCGACTTATCGAACCCGGGGCTTCTCCCCCACAATCGAGCAATCCTCCCGTAGGGCTTCAGCTGAAAATGTTACATGACCCAAACATCCAAGAGGACGCCAACCAAGCAAAAGGCGTTACCATCACCGCGCAGTGGGACTCGAGTCTCCATGGCTCCTCCTTACTTGACCGTCGTACTGCAGATAATTACACTGTGCACATGACCGTCACAGTCGAAATCCTATCCACCCGCGTCGACACTCCCCTCTTCTTCTCCTACGATCAAACCCTCCAAATCCGGCCCCGCTCCTGGCTCCGCCCCCAATCAATGTTCAAACAACTCTGGAAAACCACCCGCATCGTCCACTCAACCTCGCAAATCTTCTCCGTCGCGCTGAAACCCGCGTCGCCCAAACGAGCCGCTGACATCTGGCGCATGGACAGCCAGCACACATATGTCAGAGGCGAAGAAAACCTCGAGAACTGGAAACCGAGAGGTATTAGTGTCATACACGACTACATCAAAGCCCAGCAACGCAGGCGGCGCATCGCAGACGTCGAAACTACCCGCTTGTCTCTCAGCCGCTACCGCCCCACATCATTTACCCCCAAGCAACCCTTTTCCTCCGAGCAGCAACAAGCCCTCCTCCAAAAATGCCTCTCCCTCTGGCCCTCCTCCCCCTCCCCACCACCACCCACCACCCACCCCTCTCCCTCCTCATCCCAAACCCTCCTCCCCTTCCCTCCGCCCCTCCTCCACCCCACAATCTACCCCCATCCCAAAAACCCCACCGTCCTCAAATCCGCCTACCTCCTCCTCCCCACACGACACCCCCCACTCCTCTGGCATCGCCACTTCGCCGAACTGCGCCCTCCCTATTTACATCTCTATGCCGTCCCCTCAGGCGATGAGATCGAGGTCGTGAACCTCCGGAACGCGAGAATAGATGTCAAACCGGCGATTCCAGGTGCGCATGGAAGAGGGAGGGGCAATCTGTGGGCGGTGTATGGGGGCATGCAGACGTGGGTGTTTGCGGCGAGGAGTGCCGGGGAGAAGAATGAATGGGTGTTGGCGGTTGATGGGATGTTTGAGAAGGGGGGGTGGGATGAGGAGGAGGGAGGCGGGTTGTAGGGGTCCTATTGCTGGAAAGCTAGGCATCTCCTATTGTGTTCGAGGTTTCTGGTTAGATTTTCTTGGAGTTTTTGCCAGAGTTTTGATACCCCCCATGGCGCGCGCGAGAGAGTTTGTGTATCGATAAGATGGTTGTTAGAGTTTAGACTGGGGATTTTGTGGGAGGGATGGGACGCATAGTGTGTAGAATAGAGAAGATATTTATTTCCGAAATTAAATTCAGTAATGACGAGCTCACTGTTCGGTTCTAGTAAGGTACCTCGGGCACGGCCCAAGCAAGCAAGGATTGGAGTAACATGTGTACTATTACTATGATCTCAATCTCTTCTTCCTGGGAAGAAAAAGGTCCAAGAACTCGGCCTACATTGAAGCACCTCTTCCCCTTCAATTCGGCTATGAGGGGTCCAAGAACTTAGCATACATTGAAGCACCTCTCCTTCCTTAAAGCTGGCTATGACAAGTTAAAGAACTCGACGTACATTGAGATACCCTTGACCTCCTTCCATTTCAGCTATGAAAAGCCCCGTCCATGTTCTTGGGAATCCCGCTAGCGAAATACAATGACATCCACCCCCGAAAAAGTGTGCTGGCGCAATAAATCTCATTTTAAAACTCCGCAGACATTAACGCCATCGCTGAAAAAACCGACATGAAAAGACGTACGTATGAGAGGAAAAAGGCCCTGATGAGGGTTTTGGTATCTTTGGAAGAAAGGAGGGTTGAGGCGACCGTGGTCGTTGGGGATATAGTACAAATGAAGGGCTTTTTTCCTCCTTAAGATTAGATTAAGACGATCGCGGCAAGTCTTTAATTGTTGCGGTTTTACGCCATCGTGATGCATGGAACCAAGTGGGGAAGATACGATAGCCGCCAATATTCGATCAAGTTGGCGAGGGCGAAGGCGGATCCGGCGACAAAAGCATCGATCGATTACTCATAACAGCGGGTATGCTCGTCGGCGCCCTCGGCGTAGCATCCATGTCAATAACCGCCACTTTCTCTCCGGCCTCTTTCGGGAAGATCTCCGGTGGTTCAATACCAGCATGATGGCTGTCTGCACCCTCTAGCTTCGCAGGCGACATCGCTGGAGGCGCAAGACTCCCTTTGTACGTTGAATCATCAGGCCCAGAAGTGACACTGCCCCGGCTGTTCGTGCGCATCATTTCTGTGCCGAGCTTTGAGCCGCGAGGTTTACCTTGGGGGCTTCGAGTGCGTACTTGCACGTCGCCGAGCTCATCGTCTTCGTCGTCGCCGGATTCGGCACACTCATGGCGGTTCTTTTCGAGATTCTCACGCTTGGTTTTGATAGCTTCTACAGAACGTTGCTTGCGTGGAGTCCGGAGGTCAAGGACTGGAGGGGCAGAGTTTTGATGGATGAGATGTGGAAGGCCAGGGTGGAAGAAAGGCTTGGCTTGAAGCGGTTCTTCGGATATGCCGAGGGCATTATCGTGCCAATCGTCTGAGGGTCTACCGATTATAATGGATTGGTCTTCGGTATTTGTAGAATCTGTGTCGCCAAAAAAGCTAGACCCAATGGAGTGCTCGCGGCTTGTGGGATTGTAGGATCCAGGTATACGCGTGAACGGACCCGAGGACTGCGAGCTTGGACTATCCTCAGTATGCCGGGATTCTTGTCTAAGTCCAGACGGCATGTTCTGCATTTGCTGTGGGTTCCAGCCTGGCGGAGGAGGTTTCCACTGACAAAGATTGCACAATGCTTCCTCTAGTTTTGTCAGCGTCGGGGGTTTCTCCATGAGCGAATCAAAATGATGGGTCCGTGGCAGCTCCTTGAGATAGCCAGTGACACAAACGATCGGTGTTTGAGTGTTTGCACTCTTTGTGTCCCGTATCATCCGAGCAACATCAGCACCGTTGATTTGCGGAAGCTTGAACTCCATCATGATGATATCAAATTGTACTTCGCTCATTGCATATCTTGCCGCCTCTGGCCCATTGACCACTGTGATAGTACGGCACCGGAGTTTCTCCAATAGTCTTTCCATGACCAACCGCGACACTGGGTGATCTTCGCATATCAGAACGTCTAGAGGACGGAAAGTAGGCCCATCGCCGATCATGATCTGAGACATCCGTCTTGAACTCTGTCTTCTCCTTTGAACGCGAAGAAGAGCTTTGGTACGGGGATCTTCGTTATCTGATGAAGATGGCGATATATCGAAGACTTGGCTTCTACGTTTGTGATGTCCAAAGGGTTTGGTAGGAGGTGGTAGATTGTCTTCCTGGGATCCAACCGTCTGTGACCTCGCTCGTGCCGCGGGCATGCTAAGGGGGCGTTGTAGCATTGAGCTCTTTTCTGGCGACATTATCTGCATGTTAACAGGCGCACGACCTGTCTTGATGGGAGATGATGTCGCAGATGGAACTGAAACTCCAGTAGGTAATTTGGGCACATCAAAGAAGCTGCCTGGCTGTAACGACCCGCTTGAATGGTGTGATAAAGACGATGAATTACTGGACGTCTTCCTTCTCTCGTGGTTCTGACCCGTGGAAAAAGACACAAGCAATGGGGACGAAGGTTGAGATGTCCTATTTGGGGACGCATTGGTGTGGCCCAGGTTTGAAGGCGAAGCAGGCCTGTTGTTGCCCCTGTTCGCAGACAGTGCTCGCTTAAGCGGCATCGGCAGAAGAGGGCTACCGTCCAGAGAAGGCCCTGGTGAGCCAGCGCTTGGAGACTGGCCTGGCAAAGACACCTTCGTCTGCTTCTGAGCCGCCTCGGCACGTAACTTTTGCAGTACATCTTTATTCGCCTTTTCGAGGACGGGAAGGTTTTTGAACACGAAATTACCAAAATCGTCCGCGACAACAGGCTCGCTAAGCCTTCTGCTGCGGCCGTCACGAACATGGGCCGGTATGTGAAGTGGCATTAGCCCACGCTTGATGGAATTGACCTGGTTTCTTACACGCGAAAGCGCGTCATGAGGTCTCTCTGGATAATCCGCACGCGTTTCAGCTGGAGACGAAGCTTGGTCTTCTAAGTCTTCTGCAAAAGCTTTCAAAGTAGCACCCCTAGAATCAAAGTATTCTGTGTCTTCGGGATTCTCAGGTGCTGGGACAAATTGCGCTTCATCTTCAAGTAGGGTTTCCCAGACAACGCCCTCGAACCAGGGATGTCTACGAATCTCCTCGCCACCTGATGCGTACTGCTCCGACATGTTGGCACCAAGACGCGCCTTTGGGTTTATGGTCATGAGTTTCTCCATGAGCTCCTTTGCTTCTGCAGATACCGCGGCTTCCTCGTCTACAGGCCAATCGATTCTCCGCTCTAGGATATTTTCGAAGACCTTCTCGGGACAGTCTCCGTGGAATGGTGGGTAGCCAAAGAGAAATTCGAACAGAATGCACCCCAAAGACCACCAGTCACTCATTTCATCTTGACCTAATCCATTGATCGTTTCAGGCGCCAGATAGTCCGGCGTCCCGACAAACCGTCGGTTCTGATCTTCGGGGTCAAAAAGAGCCATTGGCGGCGGCAACATACCAGACAGGGGCGGAGAATTTTGGAGACCAATGCTAGTATTGGTGATTACTGGCTGTAGGGCGTATGGATCAGGAGACTCGCCGCCTTCGCCTGGAGAATCACTACCCTTTTCTTCCTCAATCGAGGCTCCTCTTGGCGCCGTTTCGTCTTTAAGCGAGAAGTTCCTGAACATTGCAGGGAAGGTATCGCTATTCCCGCTGTCACTTCGATAACCCGACTTTCTCCTCGAATGGTCACGTCCTAGAACATTTTCACGATTTAGATTAAAATAAGATGGCTGACCCAAGGAACCGGCTAAATCTGGTGTCATGACTGGGGTCGAGGTCGGAGAATGGGTTCCTTGAAAGTCAAACGAAGCAGACCTTGAAGATGTCATCGATGGTGTGCGAGCAAACGGACCATGTTTGAACAACTCTGGAGTAGGTTCATTTGGACTCTTGAGGTGTCGCTTTTGACGTCCAATGAGACCCATCCTTGAAAGACCGAAGTCGGTGAGTTTGAGATGCCCTTTCTGGTCGATAAGAAGGTTATCCGGTTTCAAGTCTCGATGGACGATACCCCGGCTATGCAGATGCTCGACCCCAAGTACCACCTCTGCGAGGTACTTCTTCGCCCAATCCTCAGGTAAACCTCCAAGAACCTTGACCAACGAGGCACAGTCACCCCCATTAAGATATTCCATCACCAGGTAGAGGTAATCCTTGCTTGAAAAAGTCCAGTAAAGCTTGGCAACAAATTCGCTTTCGCCCTGCCACATCATAATGGCCCTCTCAGCTTTCACGTTGGTGACCTGATTCTTGGCTACCATATCTGCTTTCTTCAGCACCTTGATAGCAAAGTAATCACCCGTAGATTTCTTCTTCGACAGATATACGCTGCCAAATGCCCCCTTACTTATTGGTTTTATGATTTCAAAGTCTTTAATTGATGTTGGCACAGCCCTTGCTTGCGGGTGACTGATAGACGAGAGTCGTGGGGAGACCGGAGGCTTCGCGAGATCCAGACTCGAAGACGCTGCTGAAGATTCTCGGCGATGTCTTGGAACACCTACAACTGGAGACGAGTGCTCTGTATTGGACATAGAAGGCGAGGTTACTGGAGACGGAAATGAATCTTGACCGCTGGGTATTCGGGGTTTCGAAACTTTCAAGGGCGACGATGGCGGGTTCATTCGCGATGGCGAAGGTTGACGGTGCGGAGAAGGGAAGCTTGGAAGCTTGAGACTTCGGCGCTTCCGTTCTCCAGAACTCGCGGATCTTCCCAGCGCACGGTCCGAACTCGGAGACTCGGTTCGCATGGCTCCGGAGAATGCTGAGGGAGGAAGATTAGAATCACTGTCTCCCGCATCGCTGTCAGCATACATAGAACGACGCTTGCTAATAGACTGTGACCGACTCAGATACGCGATACTATGGGTGTGAGATCGAGGCGTCGGACATTCCATGGGACTATTGGACCTCGATGACGGTGCGATAGAAGATGCCCTCCTTTCCGAACGAGACGCCAGCGACGCGTCTGAAGTACTACGCAGAGCGGAAACCATTGCTGACGGTCCGCCAAAGGAACCCATAAACATCGAAGGGTCTTGCGCGGCCGGCGTTTCTACTTCGTCATCACCCTCATCATCTCCTTCGGTAGAATCGCTCAGCTGGCCTGCAGCAACACTCGCAGCCTTCTGCATGGCCGCATCAATACATTCCATGACAAGCGTATCGTACTCGACGCGGATGCGTTCAGAGTACTCAATGATTCCTCGGTGGCGTTGAACGGCATCCACCTTTGCTCGGGTGACAACTTCAGTATCTGCGTTCAAAGCCGCAAGGCCAGGTTCTTTATCCAGGGTATTGACTCCTGGTGTCTGCCATCCCAAGACCTGTGATATCCGAGACTCCGATTGTGGTGATTGAGTTCTGAATTCTCCGTCGCTTAGGGGCTTACTCTCCTTAATTGCGGGTGTGCTGATTTCTATAGCAGTATCACAAAGATCGAGTACCAACTCGACAATCTTGTATGCAGGACGACGGGGAGCAAATGATCTTGACCGACTATGGCCCAATCCAGTGACTGACCGTTCACGAGAACGAGAAGGGGTTGCAGGCGACAGTCTCCCTGAATCTGAGCCTGATGCAGGACTCGACGAGGAACTGATCAGTAAGCCTTTATATTCCGCTTGTGGGACTGGAGATCCAGAAGTTTCGCCTGAGGTAGGACGACCTTTGCGTGCCTCGAGTGCATCTAGAACCTTCACAATAGCGCCGCGATGTTCTAGAAGGGCATCCTGCGCAAATTGTACCTCCATTTCCGCTCGGTATTCCTGCAGACAAAATTCAGAATGCTTTTCAAACCACCAAGGTGTAATCTGACGTTCGCAGATGCGGCATAGAACTGGCAATGGAGGTGGATGATTGGCAGGGTCGTTGGCCCCGACTTCTGCTAATGCCGTTAGATATTGTGCGAGCATCTCGGCTCCCACACCGAGAGATTCAACGAGTACTTCTGGTAAGTCAATTGTTACTTCTCTCGGCTGGGCAGATGGACGGATCATCCACATTGTCTGTAGTTTATTTAGTTAAGATTTGACACACAATTACGATAGGGACACATACATGACTCTCACCACCGGACGATCGATCGTAGACCATAATTCCTTGTCCCTCAAGATTCAGTATCTCCTCTTCCTGAGAGGTCGTCCCTTCCGCAGACGATCCTCCCTCACCAGTATCATCTTCGGTCGAAACAGGTTCTTGATTGAGTACCGAAGACGGACCCATTCGTACACGGAAACGTACGATCTGACTTCTAGACTCATCCTTTTTCATAGACTCGACGGCATCGGCAAAGGCCTCCTTATTTGATAGTAGGATGTCCGCAATAGGTGTGCCTTTAACCGACTCCGCAGACGTACCGACAACATCTTTCCATGACGGGCTGACCCAACGGATAGCCCCATCCAAACCAAGGTCGAGGATCACGTTCAAAGACTGTTCGGCGGCTTGCTTGAGATCCTCACGTTCGGCTCGTATGTCTGAACTTATTGTTCTCTCCATAGACACTCGGACAACCCCATCTTCTCGACGCAAAGCAGTGACTGCTGGTGGAGCGAGGAATTGCTGGGTACTCGTTTCTTCACTCGACATCTTGCCAAATCGTCGACCACCAGAAGGCCAGTTGCCCTGTTTGCCCCGAAGGGCTACGTTGTCCCTGCGCCAAGGTGTGCTGCATCAGCTGTTCCAGATGCAAAGCATCTTGGTGGCGGAAGTCTCGTGGAAATTCGCTGGTGCCGTGGCGTTGTTATTATCAGAGTCGGGTAGAGGAATTTCTTTGAGACCCGCGCATGTGCTTCAAAGAGTCATGGCTCTGATCGCCAATGGATCAGCCCTGCCGTGGATACATTGTAGTTAGCTAGCAACGACGAATATCCAGGGGTTCCAATTCACTACTGATCTGATTGTAGATATGTTACGGAAGAGGGAGAAGTTTCTGGTAGTGGAGGAGGTGGAGGGGCACCTAGGGTTGCGGATAAAGTGTCTACAGTACGGCAGAAAAAGATCAGTCACCATCTTTGGCTTCGAAACACAAACACGTGAGCGTGTCATCCAATTAGGTACCTACCTTCCTTACGAGCCATGGTAATTATGACGAGGCACCAGACCCCTACTACATCCACGACAGGATTTAATTTTGCTTATCGTACATCAACAGACATGCAGAGACTGAACCCAGAGCCAGACTCCTTGCAGCGCCATAGCTTCCACCACCAGTTCATGCGTCAACAAGAACCCTTCATAACTCTGCCAACGCACGAAACACGCAACGGTCAAGTGACGGGTCACGCTGTCAAAACCCAACAATGAGGATGAAGCAAGACGAAGACAGGAGTACCTTTTGCAGAATCTTTTTCCCCCAAGTTCGGAAGGAATCGACGTGCTGCCGTGGTTCGCAATCCGCCGCTACTGCACCCGTGGTCTTGGGATCTATGTGGGGTAAGCACAGCTACTGGGGGAAGACTGGAAGGGAATTGCCGGATGGTGTTGAGAAAGGATGGTCAAAATCTACTAAAGTATGTAGGTTGTACAGTTGGATAGACAGTCAACCCTGCATAACAAGCTAAGAGTGACACTGACGCCGGATGGCTTTGAAGGATGCCCGGTCCTCAAGCGATGAATGCTATGGGGAATCGAATGGTCGGCCCTCGATAATGTACAGTACTATCTATCTTGTCTACTCCTATGGTACAGGCTCGTGGGAGCATACGGAGTACTGCTCCATTATTGTGACTTTTTCTCCGGTCTGCGCTGATCATCCCTCTCCTTGAACCATTTGACAGTCCTCTCTACCCCTTCCTCGACCCCAACCTGCGGCTCATAGCCAAGGACATTTTTTGCCTTGTCGATATTATAGTACCTCGTCAAACTACTGTATATGACCTTCTTCCTGGTTAGATTTGGTATCCTCCCTCCAGCCAACCAGAAGAGCCACTCGATAAGCCATACGATGACCAGGCCCAACTGCGTCTGTATCACCCACACCTGTGAGGACTGTGTCTTGTCTCCTGCTGCCAACCATATCCTTCGAGCAAAATCCCAGAAGTATATAGGCTGATTATTCGTAATGAAAAATGCTTCGCCATCTACCTTTTCGTGGTCTAGTGGTTGAGTTTTGAGCGCATGTGTGTTCACTAATGCAACAGCAGCAAGGATATGCGCGTTGGCCACATTTCCGACGTATGTGAAATCAAAAAGATTCTGATTTGAGCCAAGTTGAAACCTTGTCTGTCCCTTCTTATACGCCTTCAGAAGGTTTGGTGTTATGGCCGTATCCCCCTCCCCGAAGATCGTTGCAGGCCGCAACGCGGCGGTAAGCATGTTGCCATATCGCCTGTTAGCAGCTAAGACAATACACTCAGCTATACCCTTCGTTTCTGAGTAGTATTCTCTCTGTTTTGGAGCGCGGAGGATGGGCCAGCGCTCGTCGGCGTTGACGAGATCGCTCACTGTGTCGTGGATGACGGACGCACTAGATGTATAGATGAAGGCTTTGACGCAGCCAGCCTCTCCTGCGCGCTCGACTAGATTCCTCGTGCCGTCAATGTTGACTTTCTTGTAGAGCGCTCTGAGGGCCTTCGTAGTGTTGTCAGCTCCAGGGGGTGAAGCCGTATGAATGATTATTGCTGGTTTTGTCTTTTCCAAGGTGGACCGCACATCAGCCTCTGAGGTAATATCGCCATCGTAGTAGCTGACAGAGGGTAACCGATTGTTTGTGGTGCGGAGATCTAGGACGGATATTTGGGCGGAAGTAGAATCCAGGAGCTGAGATACAATATGGTACCCCAGGAAACCACAGCCGCCGATGACGAGCACGGAGCCGAGAACTTTGGGGGATTTCTCAGATGTCATGCTACCGAGGAGATCAGTGTCATTAAGGCAGGTGTAACAGTAAGTGCGAGCTCTCCAACACTGCGTACAGAACAACATGGTGCTTAGCGCGGATGCAGGGTCCCGATGTCTTCGGCTTTACGTTTATCCATAATCCGCTTCATGGTTAGGGTTAGAAATGAAGGCACAAGAGCACATGGATGATGAAGAGCGAGACGGCGTGAATTAAGCCTTTCTACCTTTCTTTTATGGGTTTCTAGATGAAGAATGCAAACGTCCATAACAGATAGTCTCATTTCTTCCTAGGCAAATTTTCGACTTTGTTGCTCTATCCGTCCACAACAGCCGTGCAATCGAACCACATCGCTGGTCAATCTATTTCCCGTGACATATGTCCATCTCGTTCTAAGCACTGTCGACTCTGCATGCTGATAGAATGGTCTGGCGCCTTGATTCGTGGTAACGGTAGATGCATGACTTCACGAGGTGCCCACTTGGCAAAACCACCAATCGTTAATCGATGGCCCATGTTCTTGATAGTGCAGAGGATAGCACGTTTTCGATGACTCTGTCAAGTCTCGAAACGAGCCCAGCCCTTACACAAAGCAATTTATACCCGTTGGAGTGCTTAATCGTAAAGAACTCGAAATTTGGAAATAAACTAGCATTCAGGTCTTGACCTAGAATAAAAAATTTCAAGGTAACAGATATCTTACTAGATAAGATAGCAGGAGCAAGGTTACAGCAGACCTAAGATATCTTGGCTCCTGGGCACTTTCGGATCCGCGTCTGCTATCAAATCCAGTTTGCTATCCCCTTAAATTATCCCCGCTCACTATGTTCAACTTGCCGTTCAGCTCCGCTTAGTCCAACTTGCGTCTCTGGTCCATCCAGCTCCGGTGGTTGTGTATATGCCTCCTGCAGCGGTATCGGCTGTTCTATTGAGCCGTACAGTTCTTTAGCCGCGACATGCTTAGCTCCTCGAGCTCTTCGCCGCCGCATAGAAAAGATGAGGATAGAACTAATGATAACGACGATAACAAAAACGCCAATCGTACCGCCCGCTGTGGTTGCAATATGTGAGCTCGTCGGCCTTGAGCTGAGTGGTATTGCTGGAGAAGTAGATGCTCCTGCGGTAGTTAGTGGTTTTGAGGTAGTCGATGGCCTTGGGGAAGTCGATGTGGTGGTATTCGAGCTAGATGAGCCTATCAGGCTTGCAGAATCCAAGTCATGATGTTAACTTATGGCGCATGTTTAACGAAGGGTAGAACACAGATCCGACTAACTACTTGTGAAGTGAGTATCCTTCAAGAGTGAGCCAAGTCCGGAAGTGGTATCGGGGTTTGGTCTCATTGCATGTCAGCAATTCATCATATTCAGGGGAGTATTGGTCTAACTCACTGGTTGGCATAATAATTCTGGATTAAGTATGACTGCGCATACAAGGGGGCATTTGCAACGTACTAGGTCGCAAATTCAAGAGTTGTCATATCAAAGATTGCCAAACCTTGTTTAAATGGATCTTCAGAGGTGTTGTAGGTGCTTCGAGAAATATCGTGCTGGTCACCAACGTCAATCTTCGAGTTTGCATCCACGCCAGCGATGGTGAGGATCTGGCTACCGCCAACCGCGTTGAAGGACAAAGCGAAGCGAGGGCTTTGAGGATTGTAGTCAACTCGGATCCAATGGAAGGCTGGTAGTGTGAGAAAATGAATTGTGTCAAAAGGGACGGCCGCTGCACCGAGTTGATAGGCCCGTCCTGCGTACAGAAACCCAACGATCGCAGAGGTCAAGTTCAAGTCCGGCTAGCAGTGTATGATTGGGGACTATCATTCTTACACTTCGTATGTGCCATTAGTTGAAGCAATGCCAGCAGTGCAGAATTCCCTTCGCGGCTCTGGCGTATATCCAGTAGTAGTTTGATTAAACCATTGTCGCGATGAAGGGTCGTACACTGAAATCACATTGAAGTCCTTGAGATCAATTTGGTTTTCTCCACCCATAATGACGAAAAGACCTTGTGGGCCATAGAAAGGGACGTAATGCATCGAACCTGATGCGGCGGTACCATTGAAAGTGTACCCAGAAGCACGCGAATTGCAGAATGAGCGAGTTGTGAAGTTGAATTGCACGAGCCCTGGAAGAAGTGTATCGCGATTCGTTGGGTCGGTCCCTCCCAAGATATACGCGCTATCGGAGCCGTAAGATATCAGGCAGTTGTTGGACCGCGTTAATGTGTTCCAGATGGGGTCGTCAGAGCCTATCACTCCGCTCCAGTTGCCGCTTCCGGTGTGATCTGGTTTGAACAACCACACATACATGGGAGGTTCTGATTGACCAGCAACGTTGGACGGCCCGCCGGCATAGCCAGTATAGAGAACATCTTTCTGTTTATCGTACCAGAGTGAGGGTTTGTTCTTGGATGGTACTCCTGAGGGTTTGCTAGTCGACTGTATTGTCACCGATGAATTTGTCCAACTCTGAGAAAGATCGATGGAGAGAATCGTCGATGCTGATGTCAAGCTTAGCCTAAGCGAACCCTTCGAATTGAAATATACTTCAGAAATGTACAACAGTCGTAATTTGTGTCGCCGTTATTGGTCCACGCCAAATCCCCACCGTCAATGTAGACCAAGCTGCCGACAACAACAGCTACAAGTTCTCAGTTCCGGCATCTCGGCCAGCCCTAAGGGTATCAGTACTCACAAGTATGAAAGCCTCGTCGAAGGAACTCCGATGTGGCTATAACGCCCGGGATTTAACGGCTTTTGAGGGCTTTTGCTGATTGATGGTTATTTAGGATTGTTTTAAGCTGTCCTATTGAAGACGAGAAGTAAACGATAGTTAGAAACGGTAATTGAATAAGGAGCGCGCATATTCTGGATTGATATACACGCCCTGCCTTTACAAAGCCATAAAGAAGAAAAGAAGTTTGGAGATAGACAGGCATGGGGGGAAGTAATAGGCTTGCCCTCCGAACAGAGGCGCAATTGGTGTTGCTATAGCCTACGTAGCAATAACTGTAATATGCATTGGTGTGAAACCTATTACAGACTCCTCTCGCGGTTCTGATTTCTCGAAGGCCATTCTTGAAACATGCCTTTTCCAGGAGGAGAAAAGCCTGGAAGGCTACAAGATTATATTGGCAAATTAGTGGGATCCCTTCAACTTTTCCCCCATTGTTTGAACCAGCATGTCTTCCTCAATACATTAAGGAACATAATGACAACGAGAAGGAAAGGCAGCAGCACACTGTGCTTCATCTCATGGCGATTTTCCAGAAGGGACAACTTACTACCAGTTAGAAAAGCGAAAATCATTGGGTAAGATCAAGTAAGTATAGTCGCGACTAGCCTCAACTGAATGATGTACAACGCAGCCTGGAAGCGAAACAACATCTCATGAGCCCAAGGAGTGCTTGTGCAACCCAGCTGTAAGTACAGCTATATTTTACATCATCTCATTCGCTAGCTTTTCGACGAGATTTGAACGCGCAGGAAAGTAAAAGGGCTGAGCATTCAGGGGTAGGGCAAAGCATTCTCTCTTTCAAGGCATTGCACAGATGCAACAAGGATTTCGATCAATACTCTGGTCATCCAAAGGATAAACAGTCAAGAGAACCTTAGAAGGCGTCAAAAGCTTCAGGCTCACATGACTCAGCAGCTCCAGCGCTAAACCTGGGAGTTGCCTCAGGACCTCAGACGTGCGTTGCTAAGCCCCTTCGGGTTAGCTCTGCTCACTTTGCGAGCTCAGGCGTAATCAGAGCGCTAACCCGAAGGGGCTTAACCCCCACGTCTGAGGCCCTGAGGCAGACCTCACCCCCCACCTCCTCTCATCCGAATTTCTCCATTTAACGTTTAGATAGCTTCAAGGTTACAGGTGTTGACCGTCTGCAGTTGTTGTAGAACGATAACCAAGAGCTACCAGCTCGATCCCTTCGTTCCTCATGTTGCTGATCAACTACTAGCAGTGAGCTCGGCTAAAATACGTAATTAGTGCCCTCGAGGAAGCCGTGAACGCCAACATCTGGGCTCAGCTTCTTCGATCCTTTACAGACACACTTACCATGGCGTCTCCGACAGGCGCGCGGATCATTGCACGCAGTCTGAGAGACTTGGGTGTGACTGTTCTTTTCGGAATTGTGGGCATACCCGTCGTCGAGATAGCAGAGGAAGCCATCAATCTGGGCATCAGGTTCATTGGGTTCAGGAATGAGCAGGCTGCCGGCTACGCAGCAAGTGCATATGGATATTTGACTGGAAGACCTGGGGTGTGCTTGGTAGTTGGAGGTCCAGGGGTTCTACATGCCATGCCCGGTGTATGTAGTTCTTCGAGTCTTGTGCGGAATTCAATTCAATCTATTTGACTGCTCGCTCTGCATTCATCCCTCAAATTCGCGTAATTTCAGATTACATTAAACGCTGAGGTGTTCTAGATTGGTAACTCGTCAGTCAATGCCTGGCCGCTTCTTTTCCTTGCCGGCTCCTCAGAAGCGCATCTGGTGTCTCGAGGTGCATTCCAAGAGTTGGACGCCATCTCCCTTCTTACACCACACACAAAACTCGCCATCCGCCCTCCCGGTCTCGAGGTTATTCCAAATGTCATTCAAAACGCATACCGAACATCATGGTACGGCCGGCCAGGCACGGGCTTCGTCGATCTCCCGGCGGATATTATCCAAGGCGCCGTTGAAGATGCCGCTGAGGTCCAGGATATATTCCCAGTACCAGAGGGCCCAAAAGGCGCAGCCGAAGAAGCCAAACTCTTTAAAATCGCGCAAATGCTCAAATCCGCCAAAGCTCCCCTGGTCGTTATCGGCAAAGGCGCTGCCTATGCTCAAGCGGAACGCGCTATAACAGACATGATTAACCGCACCCACCTCCCCTTCCTCCCCACTCCCATGGGTAAAGGCGTCCTCCCAGATTCCCACTCCTCTAATACCGCCAGCGCCCGCAGCACCGCCCTGAAGGAAGCCGACATCGTCCTGATCCTGGGCGCCCGCTTAAATTGGATCCTCCACTTCGGTGATGCCCCCAAATGGAACCCCAATGCGCAATTCATCCAAATCGACATTTCCGCCGAAGAACTTGGCCGGAATCGCCCCAGCGCCGGGTCCGTATCTCTCCTCGGCGACCTTGCAACTATAGTGCCCCAAATCACCGCCGCTCTCGGCTCCTGGCATTACCCCCCTAACACCCCATATACCCAACACATCCACGCCTCCACGCAAAAGAACCTCGCCACCGCCGCCACGAAAGCCGCCTCCACCGCCCATCCCATGACCTACTCCCGCGCCCTCTCCACCATCGAACAAACCCTGCACTCGCTCTCCCCTGTCGACGACGGCGGCATCGTCTACATCTCCGAAGGCGCAAACACAATGGACATATCCCGCTCCATCTTCCCCGTCTCGCACCCGCGCCTCCGCCTCGACGCCGGCACGCACGCAACCATGGGCGTTGGTCTCGGCTACGCAATCGCCGCACATGCCGCCTACAACGGTCCCGCCCCTGAAGCGCGCTCCGGCCCGCCAGGACGAAAGAAAATCGTCTGCCTCGAGGGCGACAGCGCGTTCGGCTTCTCGGCCATGGAAGTCGAGACTATGGCCCGCTACAACATGGACGTGCTGATCTTCGTGCTCAACAACGGCGGCGTCTACCACGGCGACTCGGACTCGGCAGACCACTGGCTCGCGCTTCAAGCCGCCACCGCCTCTGGGAAACCAACTGGGGGACTCCGCAGCACGAGTTTGGGGTGGGAGGTCGGATATGAGAAGATTGCGGAGATGTGCGGGGGAGTGGGGGTTTTGGTACGTACGCCGGAGGAGCTGGAGAGGGCGGCGAGGGAGGGGTTTCAGAGCGGGAAGGTGTTTGTGGTTAACGTGGTTATTGAAGCTGGGAAGGGGGCGAAGCTGGAGTTTGGGTGGCAGGCTAGTGGGAAGAAGATGGGGAGGAAGAGCCGGGGTGGGGAGGCGAAGTTGTGAGATGTGGAATTGGGAGTCGAGAGCGGGGTTGTATATACGTGAATATTTATGTCCATGTAAATACCTTTGGCAATCGTTAGCACATATCTCCTGTCTAAAATTCCATCCGTTCACGAGTAAATCCAGCATCTCTGCTCCTTAAACTCCAAGAAGAATTAAAACACCCCACTACGTTCCCGGAGAAAATACCCCGATCTCTTGCCACCAAGGTCAAATGCGACTGGAATTCTCAAGAACAATCAGAGTGATACCGGCAACGATGTCGAAAAAAATTTCATACATTAAGGAAGAGGAGGAGGCACACTTAGCGTGACAGAGCACATTCGGGAAAAGGATCTGTTCTTCCTGGACAATGCCGGGCGCCATTCTCTCTGATCCAAAATTTGGGAAAAAGATATATTAATCTGATACTGTAAGATGGCTGAATATCTATAATTAATTTTTATATATATTTGCAGTATGTACACCCAGGGGCCCTCTACCTTCACCCCGACTTCTCGCTGCTATCGATTAGAAGTGCTTGGACGGAATGTCAATTTATAGTGTATGATTACATGGCATTGATGAAACTTGGCTAAGAAACATCGACAACTCTTCATAACCTATGCCGAAAAGTATGACGTAGGCCCGGAAGGTTTATCCGCACTTGCAGCCGCCGCTGCCGTTGAAGTAGCAGCCGCTGGGGCAGGTTCCCTGGTAGTGGGGGAGGCTGGTGGTGCGGGTATGGTAAGTTGGGGTTGGGGTGGGGTTGAATAAGGGTGTGAGATTTGGGGGGGGGGGGGGGGGGGGGTAAAGGGAGCAGTGGGGGCAGATTGATGACAGTAGGACGAGGACGGAAGGCAGGGGAAGTGATAGGTTTAAAGAAGTGAAAGAAAACAAGACTCGCGCAAGGTAGGTAGCGCTCCGACCTTCTAGCCTCAAGCTCTATAGGTTCCTCTGCTGCAAGAGGCATGGAGTGTTTGAAGACGGAGTAGCAGCGACAAGGAGGGCCGCGGCGAGGACGAGCAGGTTGGTGAGGTGTATGATTGGTAGGGTAGAGGCAAAGGAGTTTCGAAGGAGAGTTAAGGCAGGAACGGCGGCTTGAGATTGGGGGATAGGAAATACTCGTAGGTAGCAAGTGGGTCCGGGGTTGGCGCTCTTGCCGACTGCCGCGTGCAACTTACTGTAGCAGTATATGCCTGGCCCTTCCAGATTGAGTGGGCAGGTTGAACGCCCTCGAGCCATGTCCAATTCGACGACACAAGCGGGGTTCTCATCATGAAACAAAAAGTGGGTGCGCCTTTCCTATCGAGCGCCGCTCATACAAGATGCCAATACCGCTGCGGCTCTAAAGTTCCTAGGGAGCCTGCACATCAGATTGGATCGTTTCTGCCCTTTGACCCTGTTTCCCGTTTATGCGTAAGGTCCGCGACTGAACAAGGCAAAGTGAAGACTTTTCTTCTGAAATATCGGCTATTGCTCGCCGCTCAAGAATCTTTAATGGGCCGTTTTACCTTTAATAAATTGGGGTTCATAGACTCAAAATTTGAAGCGGCAGTGATAGCACATAGGAACGTGCCATGCCTTCAAATACTAGGATTACGACGTCTTAGTATGCCAAACCGACAGACATGAGGCTCAACCCTATTCTGGCGGCAGCAGCAATTCGACTTTCCGTTGTCCTTTCCCAGATCATCTGTAACGAGAAGCTGTACGGCAAGATCAATCTCGGAGAATGCTCACTTGCCTACAATTTGTTGCCCGGAGCTTGGGGACCCCCTGCTCCTTGGATAGATGCACATCGAATATTCGCCGAGCCCCAATTTTTCCAACCACCCTTTACTAAATTGACCAATCCCTATAACACGAAGATGGTGCAGCTACCCAAGATATGGCGATCATGTGAGTAACAAAATAGACAGACGACACTATCTTGCTTCTGAGCATTGATGGATTCGCTAACTGGGCGACTGGCTTGCAGATAATTGCCGATTCGCGTTGATGAGCCTTGCCAATAATAATGGCAAAGTCGCGAGCCCGATAAACGTAGGAAGCTGGAGGCCAATTCTCATGTATGCACAAGGAGCTTTACAAACTTGCGGGGCCAGCTACCACCATTCCGGTGGGCTGCAGATTGTGCGACTATACGGTTTGTTCTTCGACTAGAACTCTGGCCGTTTGGGTCTGACACCGAATATAGAGTTGTCGGGGTATCAGATCATTGTGATTTACGTTTATTCAGCCGGCTCTCCGTTCGAAACTGTGTTGAATGAGTATATGAATAGTGGTAAGGGTCTGGATCCGTACAATATTAAAGGAGTCAGTAGCGCAGGCTGGGCGAATTCCTCAACACGAGTGGTCCTCCCCGGATTTACCCCTGCAGTAATGTAGGAGATGCGAAGTTTAGTGAGCAACAAGGCAAAACCGGGTCAAGGGTCAGATTATATGGCGGTGTGGGTTCAGATTGACTCATTCATTTTCATCAATTTCTTAGTCCTGCTTGTCGTACAGGCTCGCGATTGAATTCGAGTTAAACTTTATGTTTTCACAATAAATCGAGGGGACGAATCTTTCATGCGGATACGTTGAGTGAGGTATGTGATTACCCTCCAAAATTCGGTGTTTTGGCAACCTGTGGTCATGCTTTTGACTAGAAACACCAACTATCCACTGATCCGGCACCGTTTAGTACTGGAACCTGACAGCAACGGAAGCTGCTGATGAAAGGATTTATTTTTGGCGCCTAAGAGCTTTATGATTATCCACTGAAAAACCATCTTCACCGCTGATGTCTTTGTAGCTAAGAATATCCAAGCTGAGTAAGTAAGTATCGAAGAAATATTGTTATTCTGTGGTCTGCGCTAATTACAGTCCTTTGAACGATGAATAGAGCCTTTGGAAACCGGTTGACGCATCGTCGTTCCAAGATGTATCGTCTAGAAGTGCGGATATCGCAAAATGCCAAATGCCTGGTAGCATTGTGGAATACAAGCGATCGCATGAGAACTGGTACAACCTATTAATAACATTAGATGACACTTTATAGTATTCCCGTAAATAAGAAAGTCTCAACGTCGATGAGGTATTGCGCATAATCAAACCTGACCTTGGGATTCAAGTTGATATCCTTCGGGACTTCCTTTCTAATACTGCTGGGATCATGAGAACACAACTGTTCCTAGTCGGACTTTCCTTGACCTTCGCTAGCCTCACCACCGCTCAAGATCTCCGCTGCGGCAGCAGCTACGGCGCACCGAAGCTCGGTGATTGCATCTCCCTTCTCGAAACTTTTCCGAGGGGGGGAGTACCTCGTGTCTTCGACGAAGAGCAATTGCACACTGTAGGGACTTCATGGCCGGGAATTATAAACCCTTTTCCACGGCGGGTTGAGCAATTACCAAAATACTGGAGTCTAAGTAAGTGAGCATCAGGATCCCATTAGACCTCCTCATGGGCGGTAAGTTCGGGTTTTTGTCTTACACTTAAGGTCTTAGGATCCTGTAACATTGCGATGGTCAGCTACATTGGACCAGATTCGCAGCTAATAAGTAGTGTTATCAACTGGGAAAACATTAGGAGGCAAGTCACCAGACTTATGAACGAATGCCTTGTGAATAAATCGAAAGGAGGCGTGGTCATTGCGCAGTCAGATATGATTTCCCCGACCCTTCTCAAACCCTTCTTTACGTGCATATAGACTTATCAAAATAACTCCAAGTCACCATTCCAAATCGCAATTGTCTTAGCCTGTTCCTGTGGGAAACTTCTGCGTCTTTCGAGAGCTTTATCAACGAGTACCAGAATGATCCGAGGGGGTTTTCTCCTAAGGATGTAGCATGTGCTCTTGGACAAGGCAACGTTACTATGTGTGGAACTGCCAATAGCACTGCTGCAGGATGAAGTCTTGTATCCTTAACGCACAAAGATAGTAGGAGCCTCTGGTGAGCTTTCAGAAGCCAAGAATCATGATAGGGGCAGACGCTCCGATACCTATAAATACCTTATAGGACTATTGAGTCGCCTTAGGGTGAGAGCATGTGTGCCACACTCCTTATCTATGTCCGCTGCCATCTGAGCGCCTTATTTTGATTTCGGTATGCGAGTATGTGGAGTCTTATAGAATTATGGAATACAAGAGCGACGAATGGGGACGAAAGATAGAAAATCAAAACGCAGAAATAACGAGCATAGCGTTGCAGGTCAGCTGTAGATACACCCAGTTGAAAGAAGATGATACCGTGTATTCTGTAGCGCAAAGAGTGAGCCACAGTGTAGAATATATGCTCAATCACACCGATATCAGACAACCAGTCTGTCACCAGGAGGCCTACGATGATTGTGCGTATGTAAAAAGGAATTAGTAACACAGAACACGGGCTCACCTGCATCTCACGTCATCTCAACTATCTGATACGCAGGGTATCAGCATCAATCAGACCCTGTAGATTTACACGAGTAGCCATGCTGGACAGCTCTGCTATGCAGGCTCTTCTGACATTCATGCATCGTCCCGACAGACTTCCGAGCCTCTGTACCTCCCTGTGTCCACCAGGAAAGGCGTAGCGAGCTCGGTGTGTGACAGATCATAATGGTGCTTTCTGAGCATTAGCGAAGAAGGGAGAGAAATTGTGGTTGAGAAATGGACTGCTGAAGTGACTCTAGAGATGTGCGTGGGGCTAAACCCAAATCGGCTGGACCTTCGTTTCAGGTAACAGCCCTATGAATGTGCAACGCCTTCAAGTCCAACGGTTGGAAGGGATTGCGCAAACAATCCATGACCCGCATCCGCATTGCATGAGGAGTGGAGCATACTTGATCTCGCAGGAAGTAGGCACGTTGATATGATACCGACGTTTCCCGATCCCCCAGTGATTTCATAGGTTACTTGCAGAAGCTGGTGCCGAGAATATCCTCTACTCAGCTGATACGACGAGATCGATACCTTTAAGAGAAGCAACTCATCACGGCGTTCTACTGATATAAATTGAGTGACCTAACGACGGGAACCAAGACGGCCAATCTGAAGAATCAGGCAAGTCGACGATTCCGGCTTTGACTGTTGGACGTCTTGTACGGTCGCCCCACCATCACAAGGCTAGAGAAGATTATCAAGACCGCAAGACAACGAGTATTTTATATTGCCATCCATTCATATATTGTATTATCGCGGAAATATCGCATCAAATCTTATGAAAGAAGGAATCCCGATCTTGGATGATCACAATATTAGGGCTCGTAACCGGAGGAAAAGGACCCTTGACCGTCAGGAATGGCGACGATGTCACCCGTCAACTCCCATATGGAAGGCCATCATGACCATCCGTTGGATACTAGTGCATATGGGAGCTCCGAGTCTCTGGGTGGTAACAAGAGCCCCCGGTACGTGAATCTGGGCTTCCTGAAGAATCTAACAGAGCGGAAGACCACCCGAGGTAACCAATGATTGACTTCGCCATTGCGATGATGCTTACTGAAGTAGAGGGCCAAACACCGAAAAGGAGGGGGCCGAAGCCAGACAGCAAGCCAGCTCTTACGAGAAGACAGGAACTAAACAGACAGGCTCAGCGGTAAGTAATCATTACTGTGAATAATCGAAACATCATTGGTGCCAAAAGCTGAAGCTTTTGTAAAGCACCCATCGCGAGCGGAAAGAAGTCTACATCAAGGCACTGGAAGAAGAAGTCATGCGCCTGAAAGAATCATTCACCATGGAAGTCCAGTCGAAAACCTCCGTTGCAAAGGAGAATCGAAGGCTAAAAGAGCTTCTCCAAGCTCACGGCATCGCTTATCAAAGTCAAAATCTCTATCCACCAGACCACTTCACCTGTAAAGGTACCAGTACCTATGGCGGTAGCTCGTTCAGCGGCTCAGGTAGCCAGATCCCGGGCCCGAGTCTCAGCCCCGCCACGACTGCTGCTTCAGATCTGAATTCGCCCTCGCTGGCGGCGGAGATCAAGTCCGAGTACCAGGGAACGCCGCAATACACGCAGCTGCACGACGGGCTTGACCACGACCAGATCGGCATAGATTTCGTCCTAACGTAAGCCCCCCCCCAAAGATCCCTATCAAACCTTCCCTCTCACCACCACAAGCCTAGAAAAAGCCTGCAGCGACCACCAACAATTCCTCTGCATCCGCTCCCAACAGGAACCCGCCCCCACCATCTCCGGCCACGCCCTCATGGCCACCTGCCCCCCGCGCAGCCACATTATGAACAGCCCCGAGGAGCAATACCCGCACAAAACATGGGATATCCCCGACCCGGAGCTCATGAAGCTTTTTGACCTGAGCCAGAATCTACCGCTGGATGGGGAGATCACCCCGATTATTGCGTTGCAGATTGTGAGAAACCATGAGCGGTTTGGGGAGTTGAGTCTGCAGGATTTTGAGGCGTTGAAGGAGAATCTGAGGGGGAAGAGTAGGTGTTATGGGTACGTCGTGCAATTTCTCTAGCAATCTTTCTATTATCTATGCCCCCATGATACAGACTCGCTAACAAAAGTACCCCCCGCAGCTTCGGCGCCGTCCTCGAAGAATTCGAAGTCCAAGACGCTCTAAACGCCATCTTCGCCAACAAAACCAACGATTTCTCGGCGTTTGCCGGATGGTAAGTCAAAGCTCACAGAAATATTGAAAGTAAAATGAAGAATCTTGGATATCAGAAACCCCCTGATGTAAAATTACTCTAGGACCCTGACAAGGGCGTTTTTGAAAGCTTGGTAAGATTACGGAGATGTAGCGCCATATATCGCGGTTCATGGTGGCATACAGTGGGAAACTGGTTTTCCAATTTTGCTGCTACGGTTTTGAACCTGGCTGTATTACCCCTTAGGCTCGTGAATTCGAGTTCAATCTAGAGTTGCCCATAGACACCTGCACTACCAGCCTCGCTCCCATTATCTTATATCCAACCTTGGGAGATGGGGCTTTTGTTCCTATTGACATTGACAGTATGCGAAAAGGATGGTTCGAAAGGGGAGCTAAAGGACGCAGGTGAAGGAGAAATACACTTCAAAAGGTAAACTTTGTTCGTAGTCCGCGACTTGGGGTATTTATATTAGAAAACGACATGAATTTTTTTATCAATGCAATCAGCCTCTTCCTCGCAAGACAAAACCGATCCGCCCATTATCAATCATCTGCCCCCTCCCCAATCGCCGCCCTCTTCAACTCCAAATCCCCCTGCAGACTCTGAATCTTCTTCACCAACTTCTGCCTCAGTATCGGATTCTGCAGCTTCGCCAGCTCCGCCTCCTGGCTCCGCACCGCCGCCTCCAAATCGCCAATCTCCTCTCGCTGCCGTTGCAGATCCTGTTGCTGCTCCAACTCGTCCTCGTCAACCTCGGACGCGCCGGCGTCGGACTCGTCTTCGCCGGCCGAGGACGTGTCATCGACGCTGGAGGGTTTGGAGGGCGTGGGTGCCGGGGTGCTGGTGGAGATGGGGGTGGTTAAGGGGAGGAAGGTTGGGTCGGGTGTGGTGGCGAGGTTTTCTTCTGCAAAGGCTTGTTCTAGGTCGGCTTCGAGACCGTCGTCGGGGGCATCATCGTCTTCTGCTGCGCCTTCGAAAAAGCCGTCCATATCGTCGACGTCGCCTTCAGCGTCTTGCTCACAGTCTTCCATGTCTCCTTGGTCCTCGCTGTCTTTGGCGCTCAGCTCTCTAGTCAAGCGATCTATATCTAGCACTTCGTATTTGCTTTCGCCCTCGCATTCGTTGTCGAGCTTCAAGAGGCGCTCGACTTCCTCTTCAACGGCCTCAATTGTGCGGTTGCTGACGCGCTTTCTGAATCGTCTCTTGCGGGCCCAGCGCATCGGCGGCGTCAAACCATGCGCGTATTGCCACGTTTTCTCATCCACTTCTCTTGGTAAGGGGTACGTCAACGCCTGCTCGTCGTTGGTAACGGACCCCAACACAAGTAGCATCTGGCAGATATCTACGCTCTTCCACCAGCCCCTACGGTCCCAGCTCTTCATCCCCTCGACAATACATGGTAGGTCAACCATGGACGCTGCGTACATTTGGCCCCGAACCGTAACAGTTGCCCTTCGTCCATCTGGTTTTAAAAACCTCATCTTTACATCCGCACCTCCTTCTGATTTGGGACCCCAATTTTTTTCTGCAATCGCTTGGCGAAGGTATTCGCAGTCGTCGCCTGGCTGCATGCGAAGGACGAAATCCTCTTCGATTGTGGGGTCATCTTCCCTATCTGACGCTTCACTGTCGTAGCCTACACCTACTGGACGGAAAGGTTTCTCGCCCCTAGTTTTGACACGTATGAAAGGCTTAGAAGTAGACGGAGGCCGGGTCTTGAGAGTAATCTTTGGGATCTTGGCTGGTGGAGCGGACCGAGTCAAAGGATCGTCATCGTCACTGATGGTTGAGGCGGTGAGAGCACGCTTTTTGGCGGTAGGTGTGGCGGTGCGAGCGGGCTTGTCCTTGTTGGTTTTGCGGGGTGCTTTTGTTATTGGCGGAGCGAGGGAAGCGGGTGGAGCTGCGGAAGTCTGTTTTGGAGAAGCGGCCTTGGTGCCACTGCCGAACTTGAGCTTCAGTTTTGGGGGCGCGGTTGAGGGGCTATCGACGGGTGCTGGAGTGCTGGGTTGGGAGTTTAATTTGAGTTTGAGGGTTGGGCGTTGTGACATTATTGGAACAGAAAGCGGTGAAGGAGGAGAATAAATAGTACCGTAATAGGAAGAGACTGAAAGAATGTATTGAAAGTTCGGCGCTAGTAAATTAGATAGATACACGGAATCCAACATCACAAATTCACAATCAAAAGACTCAACCTTCAATTATTGAATACGATGCTCTATAGTTTCAAGCCTACTAGTCCATAGTGGAACCTTCAAAATTTTGATGACGAGGTCAAGCATGCTTTGAATGGCCTGGCATGTCATCCCACGCCCTTTACACGTCACTGCTCCGCCCACCAGTCCTCCACATCCTCCGCGCAGCCGGTTTCCACGCCACCCGCCCAGCGGTTTTGGACACTCTCGTTGATCTTGCAGCTCGATATCTTGCTCTACTGGCAACCACGACAGCTTCACATGCTATGATAAATCACAATGAGCCCACTCCAACAGTCATGGATGTGCGAATGGCCTTACAAGATCTGGGCGCGCTAAGGCCACAGATTAGTATCATGGAAGAGCAGTGTAGAGGCGAAGAAGATATGCGGGGTATTGAAGCATTTGTTATGTGGGTGAAAGGGGAAGGCAACAAAGAGATCCGTAGGATAGCGGGCTTAGCCCGCGAAGCGGGTGAAGTCGTGGATGTTGAAGCTATGGGGGAGAAGGAGGACTTTCTGGCTGGTAATTTCCTGACTAGGGGTCTTAGCGTTGGACAGATATCTAATCTATACGATCTGCAGTCTTAAAGAAGAAGCATAGCAAGACAGGTGAAGAGTCAAGATATCAAGGTACGGTGCTCGGCAAGTCTGCCGATCAGAAGCTTGTATGCATCGAGGGTGGGCACGTCGAAAGTATACAGGCATGGGAGGCACGTCTTCGAGAGCGAGGGCAGATCCAGAAGCCCTACCCTGTACAAAGGCTCAGTCTCACTATCGAAAGCGCCGAAAGTAGCCCACTGTCAGAAATCTGAGTCTCCGCGTCCGAGGTTCACAACCGCAATGTCAGAAAATCAGCGTAGACTTAAGGTCGCATCAGCGGTTGTCATATACGAAGTTGAGGATTCGCGCGCGTTCATATCGTCGGAAAGATGGATAAACGAAACATCTACGTTGCAGTCTTGTTCCGTATTGCACTAACGATGAGCCTCTGGCGAAACACTAAGGGTTGGTGCTGCAATTTCTTCCAGACGAGGACCCAGTAATGGTATAGAGTCTATGTCGAGGCTTCCAGATGCTACTTGCTCATAGTATGTCGCAGTAGGATCGTACAGGAATCGTCGAAAAATTCTCGTTAACGTCCCAACACATCCTCCACCAGGGAATGTCGAAAGTTAACAAACAACGAACCCCAGTAACGCACGCTGGGGATGAAAAGCGAGAGTGATTAGTTCCAAATATACCCTACCCAATGCTTCGTATCGCACGAGCTTTGCAAATGGAACCGAGTTAAAGGTTTATACTATTGCAAGAGAATAATGAGTCTAGCTGCCAATTTGGGGTTCGCTAAGCTGAGCGAGTGTTGATGTACTGACTTTAGGTTGGGTTGTGCACCCTCTGATGATCAGTAGGTGCTACGCAAACCAGTTATAATTCCTATCTACCGTTTGCTAGATTTGTGAGGTCGCAATATCCTCACCCTCGAACGTCTAATCGGTTATATGCTAATTAGAAGAAAGAAACTCTTCGTCAAGATACTTCGGCTGTTCCGGTCGTTGGTACTACCTGCTGTCCAAACAACAACACCTTTATTACCTGCTTTGGGCCAACCAGTTGTTTGCCGCCAATTTTGGGACGCCGCTCGAGACACTCCTTGATAATGTTTAGAGCTACATCTTTGATATTATGCAGAGATAGCATATCATAGTCATTTTCCTCGAGCGTATCGACATAGATGATGCAGGATTGCCACGTGAAGGCTTCTGGGACCAAGTAATCGCGATCAGGGTTGACAAGATGACGGCTAAAATTTCTGCTTGTCCGTGGATCCACTCCATCCTTCTGGATTTTCCATGCTGCATTCAGGCAGTCGATGTACATGGGCTTATAGTGCTGAGGCTGTCCGGGTGGTTCCTGAGGAATGCATCCAACACCATAGTCAACTGTATCGCTGGCGAGGGAATCAATGACTCGCGAAGATTTTTTTAGAGGAGCCGACGACCACAGCTCAGCAGACTCGTTGTAGGCTTCTGCTAAGTGCCTGCGGTTGAAGGATGGTAATGACACGGAGGGGCCGGCAGGGACTGACCATGCGAAGAGAAGAGGGAGAAGCAGGCTGGCTAACATAATGCCTTTTCGCCACCAGTCCTTGGCGAATGCAATATCGACGATGAGGATATGGTGTATTATTGTTATAAGTCCACGGAAATTGGACATCGGGGTTCAACTGTCTAATTAAATACTCCATAGTAGCGACGCTATTGAAACCCGCGAAGCGCAAACCTTCCTGCGGATCGAAACCCGTCTTAGTGTCTTGAACGATCGGACGGGAATAGCGAAGGGTTGTTATTGGAACGCAGAAAGAGGACAGTGGTGCCCTGACTCAATCTATTAGCGCATCTGGCTATAAGAGATGTTTGCATACCTTGTAAAAGGTCGTTCTAAGTCCGACAGCTCTCATAAGATTGCTGCCTTAAGTATTAGATAATGGGATATTCACCTTCACATGAATATCACATCAGCGCGGTGTGAGATATGAGCTCAATTTACTTAGGTAGTATTGCTACTTGTTGAAGTGCGAACGATGTTGATATGCTTTGATATGCTTTGTAGACATAAATCGATTTTGCTTCGATTAGATAGGTGTTTCCTGTCGTAGCTGGTGGGCTAGTCTTTCATCTGACATTGTATTCCACTAAGAGAAAACCCAATTATTCAACGACAAGAAGGAAGATAGATGATCGCTAGTCAGAGCTTCTTATGGTAGTCGCCTGAACGATATCTTGGATTTAGCTCACGAATCAGCGAATTGAAGGTTACTCATCAAGGACATCGCTGAGCACTTGCCCTGTGCCGGTAGATTAACACATTATAACATATCTACTAGATCTAATCATGCCTTATGCATTTCGTTTGCCCACTACGTCTACTCTTTCTTTTCCGGCGTTCCTAAGCAGCCCAACTCATCCAAGTTTGCCATTCACTTCCACCACGCACCGTGGCGTACTCCGGAATGTGCTGAAAGAACACAAACGCCTATCTGTTCAATCCCAAACTTCAAATCTCAAAACTGTCCTATCTGCGTTGAATGAATATCTCCCATATGTCTTAGCTCTAGACGCTGGATTAAGTGGTAACCCAGTCGCGGATGAGGAGCTTGATATTATACTCGAAAGAGAACTCGAAGTGGAGTGGCGAACATGCCTAACAGCGAGTCTTCCAGGCCGGGAACCTCCTCGAATCAAAGGGAAAGGATTGGACTACGAAGTATGCTTTGCTCTTCATACGCTTGCATGTACCTATACTCTTTCTGCTCGAGCGCAGCTTCGTACCATTTATACGACCACCGCGCCCGCAAACGGCCAACGAACGGCATTGATTATGATAGCTACCAAGCACCTCCTACTCGCTAATTCTATCCATAGCTATCTCATGTCACGCAATGGAGAGGGGAAGGCCCCTTCCGTAATCCTCGAAGCTACTCCCTCTGTTCAAGGTGGGCTGGCTGCTCTCGCTCTTGCAGAAGCCACACTTCTAGCAGTGCTCAAGGATGATCCTTATCCGCCTGTTGTTGCCCATGATCGCGACAAGAATGACAAGGAATGGATGATCAAAGCTCCAGAGATTCCGAAAATCCGTGCTACCCTGTTCGCAAGATTATGCCTGGCTGCCGCAGGCCACGCTGGAAAAGCGGAGGCTATGCTCAAGTCTCCGGGTGCTGGACGATCATGTCAATTGGATGATTCACTTATGAGATACATCAATGACCTGAAGAAGACTTCCCAGGCAAAAGCTTGTAGATTCTTCGGAGTCGGTGCCGAGTTGAGTGGTGAGACTGGCCAGGGTCTTGCTTGGCTAATCGGTGGCAACAAAGCCTTAGGCTTCCAAGGACCGCAAGATGAAGGATCGACACTCAAGGGCATGACAAAATTAAAGAAGGACTGGACGGAACGAAGAGAGGACAAGAAGATTGAGAAAGGCAAGGATTGGGGTGGAGATGCGGGAAGATTGGAAGAAGCAAGAATCATTGACATGCTGGAGAAGAAATGGAACAAGATGAACGACACTGTAATTATATTCTTTGTGTTCTAACTCGTTGTACACAGTCTCTGACGTGGATGACAGATTAACACCCAATTGATACCACCATTCGAGCCACTGCTGGCCAACATGCCTTCAGGCCGGGACGTCCATACAAGCAGCCCATACATATGCCCAGTTCTTGACGTAGATGTCTTGGCAGGCATGCGAGCACCGCCAGAGGCCAGTGAATTTACAAAGACAACAGGCGATAACGATAGCAGCGGTGACGAAAGTATCGACGAGAGAAGAGAATTCTCAGGGGCTTTTCCTGGGCAGCCTCTACTTAATCCCAACGAAGGCAATTATTATTGACATCTTTGAAGAAAACTCCTTATCACGTATTCGCATTTTATACCCAGCCAAGCAGTAAGTAGCAGCGAATTCTGGGAGCAAGAAATAGAAATGGCTGGGGCGATTAACCACAAACCTTGGGGGTGAAGTAATCCACCGTTCCAGGACTGCGTCTAGACAGTTATTACCTTAGGATCCATAGAAAGTCCTGAATCCTGACGCCTACACTGACCTCACAGTCTTGCTGCAATGACTATCACAAATGCTGGATACCCCAGCCATTGGCATGGCTATGGCTCGCACCCATTCCCATCACCCAGATTTCGAAATGCTATATCCCTCCGTTACCCTTCTCTCACTCACTCCCTTCTTCTTCCCATCCCCATCAGCGTCCCTCGCGTCCCTCGCGTCCCTCGCGTCCCTCGCCACCCTCTCCAAGCATGCCACCGCCTCCTCCTCCCGACCCACCGGCACGAACAGATGATCATGCCACCACCCACCCACCACATTAGCCGGGATCCCCCTTTCCGCCAGCGCCTTTGCCAACACAGCCATAAAGCCCACCGCCTCCAACGAGCTGTGCACCTCGCATGTGATCATCCGGCACGCGAAGGTGTAGTCTTCCGCGGGAACGTTGTGCGCGAGGGCGGACTCGAGGGTCGTAATAACCGTGAGGCCCTCGCGCTCGTGGAAGGTGAGTTGCGTGGGGAGGCTTGGTGGGGGAGCGGTGGGAGGGGGGTAGGTGAGGAAGACGAAGGTGGAGGGGTGGAGGGTGGGAATTAAGGAGGAGAGGAGGTGGGAGAGGGAGAGGGAGGGGGCCAGGATTTGGGTCATTGTGGTGGGAGATGGTGGGACCGGGAAACTCAGATTGTTGCAAGATTTAGAAACATAGGCCACAACCCTAACCCTAGACTCGGGATATTGCATACCTTATATCTGGGTACTAGGTGATTCGAAGACTGATAGCAAGGTGCATAGCAATTCCAATTCGTAACCGCTCTTATATAGGAACATTACGGTTCATGCTGAACATAACGCTCTCACTTAAAACTAGCTTCATGGTGCCCACATGAAACGCCAGGGTTCTTTATCCATTGTGCCTCTAGACGCAGGCTCAGCCAACGTGTAACATCTGAACCCCTATCTCAATATTGTATCGTTTCCCGCTGCAGTACTACTCTTCCTTCGGAATGTAATTCTGCTGTGGAAACAGGTATCCCGTAATCTTGCCTTCCTTCAACGCCTTGAAATATCGCTCTGCCGCCGTGGTCAGCTCAGCTCTCCCCCCCCCCCTTCTTTTCCATTTACTCTCAAACGGAAGCCCTCAGTCAAGAAATCTCACCTCTCAGCATCCCACACTTCTCCAGGTGATTGACCCCCTCCCTATAATAGCATTTTCCAAGTTCCTCTCCGATTAGCCGCGCCATCATGTTCCTAACCCATTGCTCTCGGATAATCGCATCTTGAGCCGCTTTTAAACGCGGCGTGTCATCGTAGTCGACGCCATCGAAGGTGGGAGGAACTTTGGGTTTTTTGGCAAGGAAGAGGGCGGATTCGGGAGTGGGCATCTTTGAGATGGGTGGGGAAGGGGGTGCGGAAAAGCGTCCAGGGTTGGACTAACGGCAAGAGGAGAGCAGTTGAGAATGCCGAGGGCAGCAGGTGGAGGTATGATCAGGCACGATGTTCCGTAATAATGAGGTGAACCCCAAAGCCCTAGACGCTCATGGTAATATGATACACTAGCGGATTTAGATTACAGACAACGTCATCCCACGTCCGCGGCGGAGACTTGGTTCCAAACCTCTAAACGTTGATATCAATCTTTGCTCACACGGAACGTCGCAGTAGATGCGAGCCAGCAATGGCTACAACACCGGAGTTATTTAAATATTTCTGCAGGACGTGTCATACACACATCTGTACATATATCAATGAATGGATCGAGATAACCAAGACTTATTCCACCTTTGAAAATGCTATAAGCTACATGGGATTTGAGATTGTGGTTTTGGATGAAGAACGGTCTGGATACAAGGATTCGGAGCTCGAGGGATGTACTCTTCAGCCGTTGAGCTGCAAGCGATGCCGCAAGATAGTAGGGTCAATTTGTGTTTGGGCGCCCGAAGGAAAGGAACAATACAAGTAGGTGCTTATTTTGTCATGTTTGCAGAAGATTTAAAGACCGTAGCTATAAAGCTGCAAGTCTTGCTGCCAATGCGAGGTTCGAAGTCATGCAGGAAAACATGCGTCTTTCTCGCAAGACCCTCCCTAAGGAAGATTCAGATTCTAATCTTTCTATATCAGCCAGTCTGTTTTCGCTTCTGGTCTGAATCAGTGTTAAGCCTGATTACTAATTGATTGAATAGAGGTCACAGCTTCCTGAAACTTGCCAAGATGAAAGCGATATCTGAAGCGACTGGGAAGACTGTTCAGCCGAAGATCATGAAGCGAGATAATTTCCCCTCTTACAACCAAGGTCTCAAGTCTGCCATGGCTACGGCGAAGAGTTCCAGTCACACCTCGAATGGGTCTTCAACTTCAACACGTCTCGCTCATCCCCAAAACGTCGAGCAGGCAAACGGGCATTCTAATCACACACCAAATATCCTTAGCGAGCAGAGAAGAGACATCGACCGCATCTTGAACACTGTGGAAGGACTTCAAGCACAATTCCGTGATATGAAGACTGCAATTGAAAGCTTGAAGGGGAATAAGAACTCTCTTAACTCAGGTCAAGATTCTCCTGGAGATTCTGGCTTTACGGAAGAGATTGAACTCCTCACCGAGCATGTTTCTGACATAAGTAGCAAAGTCCATGAGGTGGATGAACTAAGACTGGAGTTAAGGATAATGAAGCGTCGCGTCCAGCGTCTTGAGGACGGAAACATGTCAACTCAATCCTCTCACACAGTCACTGGCCTTACGCAAGATACTCCGCGTGCTAAATTCGCTAAAATGACAGGGTCACTTGCAAGACGATCAGTACTTTCCGGTACAGGCGCATCACATCCGAGTAACGACTCAAACTTCATTGGATCCTCTATGCCAAATGCCGTTCTGGACTCATCGACAAAGCTACCCGCTGTTGAGGACAAGAACACAGCCATACAGCAAGAGATCCCGGTTTCGCCGAAAAATCCTATAGGGAGTCGTGAATCTTCTGCGGTTGATATGCAGCCGAATTCCCCGGAGCTGAGCAAGTTAGGTGCTGGACGCGGTGCTGTAGCCATTAATACTGTGCCTGCACATCCAGTAGCTACGTTGATACAACGGGTTTCAATTCCTGAAACTGATGTTACGAGCTCAACCACGATATCTAGTACCTCGCAGCTCTCACCAATACCAGCCGAACATCGTCCAAGGCCTACTACTCCTACAAATCGTGTAGCTAGAGCAAAACCTCGATCCGCTACTTCTCTCAACAACCATGAGGTTGCCCCTCCCTCTGATTCCGAGGACGACGACTACGACCCAAATTTGAACCAGCACACTACTCCGCCCCAGGGCGGGTCCCGTGGGAGTAACCGAACCCGTGGATCTGGCCGTCGTCACCGCCGCAGCGTGCCCGTCAGACTTCCTACGCCTGAATGGGAAAAGCCTGACTGGACTGGTCCAATTGTTACGACATCAAGCACTCGAGGTCGTGGCATCATGCGTCGAGGTGTTAGTGGGAGAAACCTGAGGGTAGAGCCAGACCGCAAGCGCCGGAAGACGACTTCAAATGATGAGGGATTGCAGAAAGATACAACCAATATTCACGACTTGGCCTCTTTAACTCTACACAGTGGATTCGAGGAGCGATCATTGAGGACAAGCAAAGATGGGAAGGAAGTAGTGTTGACTCGATATGGACTGCCAGATGCACGACGTATTAAACGCGCACGAGACGAGCATGGTCGCCTGCTGAGGCCGGATGGGAGCATAGACCGACGATCAATCAGGTACAAAAGGGGTATTAAAAACACAGAAAGTGATACTCGGGCAGCATCAGAGGACGAGAGTATCGAGGGAATGTCCATAACCGAGAACGAGAACAACAATGTGACATCGACCACTGAGAAGCAGGCACGGCGCAAACTCGACAAGCGAGAGAGAGGCGCGAGAGACGTGGACGGGTTCTTGCTGAAGCCAGATGGAACCAGAGATGGGCGATCGGTAAGGATGATCGGTATCGCAAATTCGAAAGCGGAGTCATTGCAGGTTGAAGATGCCCACGAAAAATTGATGAGGCAGATATTGGGTCCCAGGAGGTGAGAGGCGCTCCGGCGATCGCTGGAACCCTATCAGGATTGTCGATTCCCACAGATCACCATTGGCAGCGGCGGGGCCAAATCGAGTCCCATATGTCATGCATGCACTGGGATGTTCGACGAAAGTGCCAATCTACCATGACTGGTTTGGGGAAGAGGTGAATATCGATCTCAGGGGCCTCAAAATTACTCTGTTTTCCACTAAAACATACCAGTGGCAGACCTTTGGTCCCCAAGGCGAGCCGATACTTTGATTAAAGGCATCGAGAGCAATTCGCATGTACAGTACCGGTCGGGCTGGAAGCAGCTACGCGATGCACCCTTTCCCCACCTTCTGTCCGCCTACTCATCGGACCCACCCTGTTCCTACCTTGCGAGCAGCAACGTTCCTATCCAACGCCACTACTGCCAACGGTCTTGCATGACAAGGCCCAAGGCCCAGGAATCGTCGCATCTCTCCAATCTGATCTCTTATGCCCACGATCATGCTCGCTGAGGTCGAAGATAGCCAAAGGGCGGAAGACGGGAGAAGCGTGTTCACGGGGGTCACCCAGAGACAGAGACAATCAGAGATACCTTATGTTTAGATGATAATTTTCGATGGAAGTACCTACTCTACTTCAGCGGTTACCCTTAGTTGATAGCATTTCAGAATCCACTACTCCCGACCTGGAAAGAGTGGAGATTCTGTCGCGTCCGCCAAAGTTTTCCGGCGGGGTACTGTACATCACCCGTGGGGACGAGTCTTTTGTTTGTCACTCCGACGTGTTACCTTACTTGATGCGTTCCCACTCTCCCTCCTGCCCCCGAGCCTGCTCTTACTGTAGTAGCGATGAAGTCGAGGCATACAGGCCGCATCCACATGCGCTCTTCAGATGACCCGTTCGTTCCCTTAGTCAGATCAACAGACCTGCCCCAATGGGCAAGGCCACGCACGTCATCCCGGTGTCTTACCCCGCAAATTTAGATTTCCGCCCTCGTTGGAAAGTGGGTGGGCTCGTTGAATATCTCGACTTTGATCACATTACAACAAAGTTGCGCTCTTGATGCATGGACAGAATAACACGACATTAACCAGACAGCGATCCACGTTATTGAATCATATCAAATTACCTACATGCGAGAGATGGCAAGGTGGCGCGAGGGGCATGTGGCGCTGTGCGATAGATTGTGCTTGGGGGGGTTGGGGGGAGGGGGGCAAGACTACCGAAACGTTAACTGAAAGCTTAAGTGAACTTCAGTCCAAGTCATGAGTCCTGACATTTCCGGCATCGTGGTCTTTCCGCTGTGACCAGGGCTTGAACAGTCATCCATCTACCAATCGGAGATCGCTCACCCTCAGCATGGCGGACGTCCTTGACGGCCTTGTTGGATGTACTCCGTACCTTAGAGAAGCAACATCTAAGACAGGAAGCACATTGGTCCAGCGTGCAAATTGCACCGGTACTGATTCACTTTCCCGGGCACGCATCGCGAACAGCCTATCAGCAGGGGACGTTGAGTAGTACCACTATCAACGAAAACAATATACTTTGGACTGGCTGGGTAGACTCGCACGACTCGGCAGGAAAGAGGCGGTCCACCAACCTCATTTCCGGTAGGTGGCCGCACATTGTTACATTGGTAACACCGCATGTCGGCCACTGCACATCCATCTACTTTTAGGCACGTCGGACACTCTGCACCGTACGGAGTAGAGGTCAGTAGCATCATGGTCATGGTGTACGTTGGCGTGGATCAGGGCTGTTCTTCCCCAGACGCCACATCTGGCAACGTACCATCTGCCGTCGACTGATCGGCATTGCTGTTTGTTGGGCATGAGAAAACCCTGCGGAGACTGCAAGTCCGCTGACCGATCAGGCAGGTGGGTTGAGGCTCTGCCCCGAGAGGGATTGTTCCCGGCGTCGTTGTTGTTGTTAAGCGCACCATCAATCACGCGCATTCCGCATCTTGTTCAATCCAGTTGCGTTTCTTTCTCACGTCACACATTCCTCGGTTGCGGTCAGACCTCGGATGAGCTGGCCATGTTCGGCATAGGCTCGTTCCCCGGAGAAGAAAGCTATTAAGAACTTACCGGACAGGGTTGAGGAACACTTCAAACATACATTAGCATCTCCCACGAGATGTGCGGGGTGACCCGTCTCACTGTCAATCACGCTAAAGTAGGATAAGCGGCGGCGGACATGGTTCATCCCGGTCTTACCTTTACGGGGCAAGTGGAACAGACTAGTAGGTAGTCCCCCGTCCCCCACTTATCCCACCTGTGACTGCCAAGGTACCTTAATACCTTACCTACCTTATGCTTGCATAATTGCATTATTCCTTGACTGCGGCATTTCTAATCATTGGTTGACTGTGGTACTTTAGTCGTAAAGGAGGTTCTCTTCATCTTACTCTACCTAGAGAATCAAGCGGACCTTCCATTAGCCTCTTGGTATCATACCTTCGCTCCCGAATTATAACACCTCACTAGAGAGTAAGGTACCTTAGCATCCCCGCCCTGAATCGAGGCACCTGCATTTGTAGTATGCAGGCAGGGTTCCCCAGGCAAAACGTTTCCTTACATGGTCTCATGCCAGAAGCCCGAGTGTCTGCCAAGTGCAAGGTTGTGCTTCCCCCGGTCTGCCCGGAGTCATGATCTGATCACTGTGGCTGGTGAGATCCCACCAAACATTGCAACCCACGTATCGACATATCAACCAAAAGGTAGAGAGAGTCGGTTTGGTCCGCCGTTGCGAGCCGGTTCCTTGTCTGTTCTCCAAAGACCGCCAGGGGTCAGGCCAGCGTCAACTGACGAATGAAAACATCTGATCCGCACATCATCCGATGACAGTTCACATCTCCGAAGGTAAGATTCGTCCTACCGGTTTCCCAGAGGAGAAGACGTGTGAGCCCTGCACACTGGCGGTCCAGCGTTGACCCCACTCATCTCTCTCTGCCATGTCTATAAAGGACTGGGCCTTTGCCCCCGGAATTGGGAAGTGCCACCGCCAAAAGCTATCACGGTCTTGCCAAGATGAAACTCCTAACGGCTGCCGCACTGCTCGCCTCTATCCTCGACCTCTCCAGTGCCGTGTCAACCTTCACCCCGGCGCGACCCCCGGCTATCCCTCTAGCGGTCCGATCGCCATATTTGAGCACATGGCTTGACTGCGGCAGCGATGGAGGGAACGGAGGTTATTTGGCCGGTCAATGGCCGCAGTTTTGGGCGTACGTGTCAACTCCTGGAGGGCTGGCGCGCTTGGCTGACGGCTACGATAGGAATCAGATCACGGCATGGGCCGGTATGGTTCGTGTGGATGGCCACATTTACACCTGGATGGGATCGCCGGGTCCAGATGCAGTCACCCAGACGGCGTTCGAATATACGTCAACCCGAAGCATGTTCACGATGACGGTGGGCGGCATGGTCAGCATGAACATAACCTTCCTTTCGCCAGTGACGCCAAACGATATGAAGAGGCAATCGTTGCCGTTTTCCTACCTCGACGTCGAGGTGGCGTCCATGGACGGTGCTGGGCATAACGTCCAGGTCTACGCTGATATTTCTGCTGGTTAGTAGCTCAAGCGATCCAATCTCGATGCGTAGCAGCGGTGGATAACGTGTACGTAGAATGGATTTCCGGAGACCGAAACGCTATCGCGCAATGGGACTATGGTGTTGCCCCAGACGCAACCAGCAGCTCGACGCCTACAACGATGTCGACGATGGCGTCTACAGATGCTACCGACAAGAAGTCGGAAACCAAGACCAAGGATCCCAAGTCGACGAGCTCCGGCTCTACACCACTTCCCACCGCCGTAAAAGGCGGCACTGCTTACCACCGAGTGTACAGGCAGACTCAGTTGGCCTTTTCTGAGACTGCCGATCAGACCGACTACGGCTACTATTACTGGGCGACAAAGAACGTGGCCAATCTCACTTACCAATCCGGTGCAGACACCTCGGTTCGAACCAACTTTGCCACCAACGGAAAGCTTCCCGACACCCAGGACACCAACTACCGGGCCATTCAAAATGCCTACCCTGTGTTCGGTCTTGCGGTCGACCTTGGTTCTGTTGGGACAACGGCGGTCAGCACCCTGTTCGTCATTGGTCTCGCTCAACAGCAAGCGATCCAGTTTGACGGTGCAAACGGAATCGTGTCCCTGCCGTCTCTGTGGACCAGCTATTACTCCACCGACCTCGCTGCTTTGTCTTTCTTCTACAACGACTATGCCACGTCCGAGTCGAATTTTGACAGCCAACTCAAGACTGACGCTGTCGCCGCTGGAGGCCAGGACTACCTCACGATCACATCCCTTGCGGCTCGTCACGCTTTTGCTGCTACCCAGCTCGTTGGAACTCCTACCAAGACATATATATTCCTCAAGGAAATCAGTTCGGACGGAAACACCCAGACTGTCGATATCATCTTCCCCTTCCACCCCATTCTCCTCTACGGCAACCCAGGGCTCTTGAAACTCCTTCTCGACCCCCTTTTCGAGAACCAGGAGGCCGGCCAATACCCGCACCAGTACTCAATGCACGATCTCGGCAGCCACTACCCCAACGCCACCGGTCACCCCCTCGGAAACGACGAACAACAGCCCCTCGAGGAATGCGGCAACATGCTCATCATGACCCTAGCCTACGCCCAGCGCAAGCAAGATACCGCGTATTTAACCCAGCACTACAAGATCCTCCAGCAATGGACTCAATACCTGATCCAAGAAGCCCTCTACCCGGCCAACCAAATCTCCACCGACGACTTCGCTGGCTCCCTCGCCAACCAAACCGACCTGGCCCTCAAAGGCATGATTGGCATCGAAGCCATGGCCGTCATCGCCAACCTCACCGGCAACGCCGCCGACGGCGCCAACTACACCGCCATCGCCCACAGCTACATCACCCAGTGGCAAGACCTCGGCGTCGCGCACAACGCCAACCCGCCACACACGACCCTCAACTACGGCGCCAACGACACCTTCGGCCTCCTGTACAACCTGTACTCGGACCGCGAGCTCGGCCTCAACCTCGTCCCGCAGTCCATCTACGACATGCAATCGGCCTTTTACCCCACCGTCAGCAACAAGTACGGCGTCCCGCTCGACACGCGCCATAGCTACACCAAGGACGACTGGCAGATGTTCGCCGCGGCGGTCGCGTCCAAGAGCACGCAGGCGCAGGCGATTAGCAAACTCGCGGCGTTTATCAATGAAACGCCGATTAACCGGGCGTTTCCGGATCTGTATGATACGGTCACGGGGGATAATAATGGGATTCCGCAGTTTGTGGCGAGGCCGGCGCAGGGCGGGACGTTTGCGTTGTTGGCGCTGCCGAAGTAGTGGGGGGTGAGTGAGGAGGACGAGCGTCTATCGAACCATTACACGAGCAAAGACTTGGTTTTGGAAACGGAGGGGGGTTTTGACGGTGTGCAAAAACAGTAAATAAACCGATAACCTAATTTTCTTGTCCATATCTATTATCTACCTATTACCATATCCACCATACCAACCACTCACATTCTCACTATCACCTCTCACCATCACCATCACCACCATCACCACCATCACCACCATCACCACCACCACCCCAACCCAAACCCACCCTACCCACCATCTCACTCCCCAAAAAACCCCTCCCCACACCCCACCCACCATTCTCACTCCCCACTCCCCCCATCTCCATCCCCAAACCCCCCCCCCCCACAAACCCCCCAAGTCCAAGTCCAACCCCACCTCCCACCATCTCACTCCCCAAGTCCAAGTCCAATCCCAAGTCCAACACACAAGTCCAACACACAAGTCCAACACACAAATACAAATACAAATACAACAACCCCCAAATAAAAATAAAAAATCGACACACGGGCACATTCGCAATAGGGGGGGGGGGGATACAGTACAGTACAGTACAGTACAATGCATAAAATCTTTATATTGTCGTCGTCGCTGTGGATTTTATTTTATTTTATTTTATCTTATATTTGCTTCTTTTGAGTTGGGTTGGGTTGTTTTGGGTTGGGTTGATATGTGCCCCTAAGGATAGATATATAGAGATAGATATAAATACAGCCGTGAATGTCCCGAATAGAAAAATGTTACTCAACGCCAACCGTGCGGATATATTGTACATAAAACGAACCCCCCCTTTTTCAAAAAATAAAAATAAAAATAAATAACTTCCCGCATCGCAGAACGATCAAATGGAAAAAGGGGGCATTCTTTTCGAGGCCGAGCCTTGCCTTACCTTTGCGATTGCTCAGTCTCCGCTAGCTGGTGCTGGGAATCTCCAAGATCTTTTTGGAAACAGACGAGTCCGATTTTTGTTCGCGCGGGTGACGGAGACTTGAAAGGGTTGAGTTGATGTATTCGTCTATGTAAAAAAGAAAAGAAAAAGGGGGGTTTTCTAATGACATGTTTCCACGTGCCCCCGGCTATGCATATACTTTCCGCTTCATCGAAACTGTTCTGTCCCTCAAACCCTACCACTCCCGAAGCCTTTCCCCCGGGCTCAACCACCCCCGAAATTCCTCCACACACACCCACACCCGCCACCGCCGCCATCGATTCCCCCGGGACCACCATCCGCGCGACTGACATTCACGTTCCCAAAAGGCCCGAGCGCCGGATTCACCAGCCCGCCGCCAAACGCGCGGTCCTCGAGCTGCACCTTCTTCTGCTCTAGAAGAATGTGTTCGCGCTGATCGAGGCCGTAGCAGTAGATGAGTTTTTTGGTGATGTCGCCGCCGTGGCGGTCGAGGGTGATGGTTACGGGATAGGGGAAAGAGCCAGGACGGCGGAAATCGTTGGCGGAGGAGGAGTTGAGGTTTTGCGGGTTGTTTTGGTTGGGAGGGGGTGTGCTGCTGTTGGTGGAGTTTGAACTTTGGAGGAGGGACGCCGCGGTTCCCTTGTTGGTCCAGATTTGGACTAGGAAGCGGGTTTGAGCCCAGGTGCAGCGGACTGTCGCTGCGTTCTCGTTTGCTCCTCCGTTCTTATCGTCTGGAACTTCGCCAATGGGGGAAGAAGCGTTGACGAGGGCGGTGGATTTGAGGAAGATGGAACGGTCGAAGTAGGTATAGAAACCGTAATGTTCGGTGGGTAGACCGCGGTTGTAGAGGCGGAGAGGTTGGGCCGAGGGCAAGGGGAGAAGATTGGCAGCTGCGGCGGTACCATCAAGGTTGATATCTGGAGGTGGGATTGCCTTTGTGAGGTCGGGGAAGGGATCGGTGAGGTTCTGAAGGTCCGCGAGCTTGCGCTTGGATAATTGAGAAGATGAGAGCTTGGAGGGGTCTTCGAAGCTCATATAAAATGGTGTGTATTCGCCGTCGAAAGGGGCAGTGTTGTTGTCAGTGGTGTTTCCAAGGAAGACTTGGTCTTCTTGGTTTGGCGGTGATGGCGAGGCAATGTAGACACTATTGGTGAGAGAGTCTCGTGCGCGGAGCAGCCGATTCCGGATGAAACTACCTGCTGAGACTGGGTTTAGAGAGCCATCCTCCGATCTCCTATTTACACTCGTAGCATTGAGAGCGGTGCCATTCGGAGAAGTCCCATTGCGGAATCTGATTTCGAGCCGGAAATTCGGTTGATTCGGGGCGTTGGGGGCGATGGACGGCTGTTGCTCCTTTGGCAAAGAACAGTCCCATATCGTCGATGGTTGGACGCACCCAGAGTTCTCTGATATAATATCAGGCTGTACAATCGTGGAAATGCCTGTTGGGATAGGTGGATATCCAGTAATGTTCAGCCACTGTGATTGAACAGGCATTGTATCCCCTTTGCGGGTCAAGAACACAGCAAGTAAGACTACCAGTAATATTAGAGCAGTCAAGCCAGCTGCAATTCCAGCGCGAATCCATTTCTGCTTTTTCGTCCTCGGTTTGACCTTGAAGCACATCCGACATTTTGAAGATTTCTTTTCTTTGGTATATCGAGGTGGATGATCATTTTTCTTTTTCGAGTCAGGACTCTTCTTGTCTTCAAGTTCTGCTCTTGGCGGTGGATCAAATCTTGGCTGAGGTACGAAGTCTGCCAGAGTGGTTTGTTCACGATGTCTCCATAAAGCAGGGTCTCCGTGGTAGTGATTTACTATGTACGTCGTCTGCGTTGGCGGAGGGTCATCAATTTCTCGAGATATCTCAGCCAAGGGGATCGCATTCTCAGGACGAGCTGCTGAATGTGCAACTGGTGGCATAGGTTCTGGAGAAAGGGGTTGCTCAAAAGCTGGTCGAGGATATTCCGGAGGCATTACAGCAACTACTCGTTTGGCAGGCTGGTCTGCTTTTGGCGGAGCGGGCATTACTTCTGTTGAAGTAGCTTTTGCTGGTTGCAGACTCTCCTCTATCTCCTTGGCGCCCACAGGATCTACCTTGGCCTCAAATGGTTGAGAAGCGGGTACTATTGCGCCACCTCGAACAACTGGGGCCTGGTGAGCTTCTTGGACTTCAGGAGTAGTGTCAAGTTCCTCGATTTCTGTGGTTTCACTCATCGGACGAGCAGGCTTAGCTTTAGAGGTAAAGGCTTCCTTGAAAGCCGCCGAAAAGCGGTTGGCTGGTTCCTGTTGGAAGGTTTTGGCCTTGGGCAGGTTTTGATCTCCGGTCTCGTCCGCAGCCCGAGTAGCGTTAGGTTCTATGGTCACATCCTCGCTATGACCAGATGTATTCGCAAGATCCTCAAGAGCTCTAATCTGTCTTGGCAGACATGAGTGATTCTGACAGTCAAAGTAGGGAGTTGGACTGTTCTGATCATGCCAGCACGCCTGGAAATACTCTGCCGCTTCTCCAAAACCCTCGAATGGCTTAGGAGGGCTATAGCTCTCTGTGCTCATAGCTTCTCTTGGATGCTCGTCAAGACCTCGATCAAAGACAAGGCCACTTTTTCCACGCTCTGCTTCGAACCGACTCATTTCTGTCCAGAAACTTGTGTGTCCACTCTTGGGTTCTTCGAATTCGGGTGATCCTTGTGTAAAGCCAGGACTCATTTCCTTGACACGTTGTTTGCGGGCCATGTCCGCTCCAGGACTTGGAGTTGGCAAACCGGGAGCCGATCCAGAGGGACTCCTTAACATCATGGTGTTGGAACGTGTAAGAAATGGAGAAACGATGTAATTCCACCAGCCTTGTGAGCGATGCCGCGTCGCTAAGCTGTCTTGACTAGATCGAGTCAATACTTGCAGTTGAGATTCTCCAGAGAAAGGCCTCCCTCTCGAAGCTGTTGGTGGGCTCTCGTCTTCGTCAAATACAGTACAGGACGAGACAACTCTTGACCGCGAAGTCTGCTGACCACCAGGAGGATCCGAGTTATCACGCTGCGCCTGATAAATAGAGGGGTATGCGGGCACAGGCGGTATATCCGACAACTGGGTCACGCCTCGGCTACGTTGAACTGCTTGCGAATAGACGCTCGAAGCTGGCCTCCTATGGTATGCCATGACTTGCTCGTTTGAGCTTGCAGACCACGGCGCTTCATCCTTGGCAGGGGTCACGACGATCGTAGGCGTTACTGGTGGGCCATCGTTCGTTGCGTACTGCCAAGTAGTGAGGCCATGAGGCTGAACTGAATCTCCATCTGGACTTATCACATGGTCTGCAAATTTGCTCGAGGGTATGGATATTCCGATCATGATTGCCCTATCTGATGGGGAGATGTTGCTCCATTTGCTAGAAGCTCGTTTTAGATTGTTCACCGTGCCCTTGGTGTGTGGGCTAACGGCTACAGGCTTTCCATACCGTTCAAGTCCAAGCCCTAGAGCTGCATCACCATTTATTCCCACCAGGTCTTTCGGTAACCCAGCCCGGGAACCTTGCTTTGAGGTCTGATTGATGCTGGTTTCCATTGCGCCCATTTTGATTATGTCTCTGTTCCCAACCTTCTCATCCTTGGTATCTGATAGAGAGACAAATTCCGGCTGAAGGTATTTGGTATCTGGCCCGAATTCACTCTTTGGGTTTCTACCTACGTCGAGGGCATTCTTAGCAAGAATGGGAGGCTTCGAGAAGTTGGTGACCACGTTCAACCCGGGCCAGCGGGATTTGTTTTGGCCTTTCTCTTTATTTCGTCCCCATTCTCCCTTTGTGGGTTTCTGTATGGAGAATTTTCGAGTCCGAGGGGAAGTGTTCCCCTGACCGACTGCCCTTCTCGAATTCATTCCTTGAGGTTGGAATGAGTTGTATGGGGAGTTTGGCGAGGTTGGCGAGAGTATCTCTTCGCCCATTGGCGATGAGAAGGGCATCCGAGGGATAGAGGGCGGTATGAGATTTACGTGGGAGAATATATCCTTGGAAGGCGTGTATGATGTAGTCATCTCCGTGATAGTGTTCGTGATGTTGCAAAGCTCAAGACTGAGGGGGAAGTGTCAGCAGTTGAGGGATGCGATGCTTGAGATGTAGGACTTACATAGGCGAAAGTAATATACATTAGAGCACCAGGGTAAGACAAAAGGGTATCGACATAAGTGAAGGTTTATTGATGAGACAATTATATCTACTGTGGGTTCGAAAAGAGATAGCTCCTATTATCGAAATAACAGGTTATTGTCAACAACAATAGCAAGTCAAAGAACATCTGTCAGGAGTCAACAAGATCGATCAAAGTCGTCGCATCAGGTAGATGCAACAAAAGAAAATATCGACAGCTCGAGCTTGAGAAAAGGTTAACACAGATGATCCGCCCAGTAAGATGAGTTGAGAGTGAGATGTTTTGGAGCTCTTTGTCTACGAGGTAGGGAGAACGTGACTCAAATACGCAGATACCAAATTAGCATACGCTCGTCATTAGCATAGAGACCCGAGGTCTGCGGAGTCGTCATGGTACGCATATCTTCTCGACTCGACCTGCTGCGTAGGCGGTGACAGCAGGCGCCACGTCTTTCCGAACTGCCCAAAGCCCAAGCTCATTGGCTTTCCCTTTTAGGCTTCCGACATAAGTTGTATGGACATAAAGCTAGGATTCATAGGCGCTGCGGTGTTTTGAATGCGAATAATCTGACTGGTGAAAGTGGACGAGGTTGAAAGATAGCCGTGTGGATTGGGCCAATCAGATAGGTCAAAACTGACCACGTCTAAAAACGCGCTATCATGTGACTCATGGCGCTTATGTCTAACAAATCAACCCTGTACCTAATTCTTAACTATGTACTCGTACTTCACACCTTCCGATAGATCCTTGAAGGTTTCAAGGCATATAAGATGTGAGTCATTCCCTCGGGAGCAAGGAGGGTGTCATCGAGAATGGCGTTCAACTACGCTATTATCTCGAAATCGACCCTACCATGCAAGCAAACCTAAAGGGCATATCAATACATATAACAAAGACCAGCTACGGTCCAGGTATCCGGCAGCAATATAATCGAACACGGAGAAGTTCATCCAAAAGCACCAACATGACTATTCGCCCAAGTTCTTCTAAAACACCCATCATCCCAGAACTCAAATGCACCAGCGTCGGGGGAGACTTCGAAAGCAAAAAATACCTGTCCAGGACGGATCTGATTATTTTTCATCGAAGTGATGACTTGACATCAGGCTCGTGGGCCCCTCGACAATCTTCCATCATGAATCGTCTCCTCCCCGGTTCCTTTTTTGTTTTTGGAATGCTTCTTTCATGGCCTTCACTCTTTCACTTAAGCCGTCCTTGAACTTTTCCCACAGCGTCCGGTTCAACTTGTTGCTTAATTCCCGGTAATTGTACATCTCTCCCCAGCAGTCTCTTCCCCACTCACAACCCGCCATGTTGACCACGAAATCCCTGTCATCTTCCCGATAATGTATCCTTGGATCTTCCCCCTTTTCGTCACACGCTCCCGGTGGGAAACTGTTAATCTTCCTTTGAGGAATGAACGCCGTGTGTGGCCTGATCCAGGGTTGATTAATATACAGGTGCTCAAGAGCATCTTGTTCCTTATGTTCCCACTCCATGTGTTTCTGCTCGTAGCCTACAGGATCCCACCATATGTCAAGGAGGCGGTCTGTCCACGCACTACGCCGAATGAAAAAGGAGCCAAGGTTGAAGCCAGCGCAGTCCTGAGGAATAACGAGGTCGATCGAGCCGACTTTGCCGTCGCCATAAGCTGAGCGAGATACAGGGTCAAGAGTTTCGGAGTCGAAGGGATGCGATACGTTCAAGGGGTTGTAAATGTTGATGTCACGGTAGGTGTTGCCTTGGAGGTCGTTGAAGATATGAGATTGTAGTGAATACGAAGGTTCCATAACAAAGGTATTGAGGTCCATCCACCAGAACCTATGAAACAAGTGTTAGTGAATTTGGTCATGATGTGTTCCCATAGCCTGCATTACCATTCTGCTTCTGGATACTTTCGCATGCAATTCCGGATGGTATCCACCTTTTCCCAACTTTCTCGCCACTCATGGGCATATCGCTTTTTTGTGCTCATGTCCACAATCTCCAAGTCATATCCCCACTTCTTCGTGTACTTCTTCTTGTTCTTTACACTATCTCTTTCAATAGCCCATTCTCGTGGGCCCTTCCATTCCATGACCCCTCCTCCCTGATTGGCTGCCAATATGACCACAAATTTATTTCCTCCTCCTAATAAAGAAGCTCTTCGATACGCTCGATGCACGGCTGTTTGAAGTTCAGTTCATGTAAGAGCCAGTTGAGATGCGTGACCCACGAGTAACATAGAATAACATGACGGCCAATATAAACCCGAACATGATCAATAACCGTAATCTCATACGCCATAATATTCGTCCAAGATGCGTCGCTAATCGACCAGTCCGACTTCCGCTGTTGGGTAGCCATCGCCGCCCTCTCCCAAGCTTCTCTTTCTCTGCGTAATCCCTCCGCGTCCCTATATGGAAGCTTGGTAGGCTTCTTGAAATCTGCCTTGCGTGCCTGGAGAAGAAACCATTGTTCCTTGTCGAAAATGAAGGATATCCGTTAACTTCTTCACTCTTTGCTTTCGCGGTAGCCCAAGTCACATTGCTGTTGCTTGCTGCCCCATTCATCTGTAAATCTCCATAGCCCCTTCTTGGACTGGAAGTCCTACTGATATTGTCGAACGGTGTTGTGAGTCCTGGACTTGACCACCCTCCGCCTCTATTAGGCGAGGGTGATCGTGATAAGGACATAGGATTGGAAGGTGTGCCCGGTATTGCCGATAATGTTTGAAAGAAGCCGTCCGCCGGGAGCCCCGACGAGGCTCCTGGACTGGTCTGCGCCGTGTAAGATTCTGATGGATTAGTCGATGGTATGGCCTTGACCGCAGACGATGAGCGTCGGCGCCGTTGTCCCGTCGTAACTTGGACGGGGTATGAAGACGCCAGGTTGCGGATGCTGCAACTTTATCTGTAGACGGTGGACCCCAACCTCTAATCTCGACTGTTTTCGTATTTCGGGCCTAAACGTTGAATCCGATAGAGTGAAGGAATCAGGGTTAGACTGTTGGTGGAACAAAGACTTGCGAGTTAATTAGGAGTCGTGTGCGAAGAATTAATCGAACAAAATACGATCTCTACTTTATCTTTACGCAGCTTAAGTTACAGCGCCAGGTGTGATCCTTCCCAACGAAGCTCAACTCTGGAAAGATTGCAGGGGAGACCAAACTTTAGGCCGAGAATTCCCTAAGCCAATCAAATTACGATGGGTTTCATGGATACGATCCCACGTAATGTATCTATCCGTATCTCAGCATCAGATGATCTTGATGTTCTCACTACAACATCCTACACTACAGGACTCTTTCTACGATATCGGAACGGCAGGCTATACAAATTAAGACCTCATTGACCCTGCACTGACGATCAGCATCTCCAACTTTTAGCAGTGTGCAAATTAGAATGCATACAACAGTGCTGATATTGTTAGCGGTACCACACCGAAAGCTGAAAACACACGGTGACCTGGCTTACGTCTTATTCAGTGTATTGGAGTCTTTGCCAGTATTCGCCATGCTTGACCAAAGGCTGTCCTATTGTTCTACTTGTGAGACTGTTCCACGCTTGGTATGACCGCTTCTGCTTGCATGTCACCTCATTGAAACTTCTCTAGATTCTTTATTTCATTCATATCGCTATGTAAATAACATGTTTGCCCAGACTATTCCATGTGAATGTAAGCTTACCAATATTTGGGGTTGTACATGGAAAGCGAGGGGATGCTCTGCCAAGGGAGTATCTGCATCTAGCAAAGCACGCTTCCGATACACCTTTCTATGCGCCTTGAAACCATGCTAAAGTCACCGAAACGGGGTATGCCGGTATTTTCACTGGGCGCCGTCGAACGCCGTAAGGAAAGACCATATGAGTATGCCTGGTGAACCTGGAAGCAATTTTGCCCAAGTGCAATGTTTAATCGATACTCCTTTGAACAGAACGACGTAGTCGGCGATTGTACTCTTTCTTATCCTCTATAGATCCCCAGTATAGCTTCGAAGCTTCAGGATTGACGAGAGTGCGGGGATCATATGGTGGCTCTGTGTCTTCGAGGGCCTCTATTATCGCTTCGATGTGAGACTTGATGTCGTCGGGCCTCCTTGGAAAGTAACAAAGCACGCCACGAGTAGATATGCGGTGATGAAACATTGCTGTTTCAAAAACAACCCGTGGCTGTTCATCTGGGAAGCGCGGACTAATTGACATCCTGATCTTGAACATGCCACCGTCAAGGTGTGTCATAGGTCGACCGAAGTACGTAAGTTGCCAAACAAAAGGGTTCTTATTCTCCAGATCAATATCCAGGGTGACCATGTCGTTCTTTCTGTAACTCTCGGCGATGCGCTCAAATTGCCGGACAAACCCTTCGGCAAGGCTTGTCTCCTTACGCACTTGCACCAATCCCTCGTTTGCCCAGTGCTCGGTTTCCCTTTGTAGGATGCTCAGGATTAGAGTCAGTCTTCGATTCAGCTCAGGGTAATTAAATTTCCCAGACATGCTATTACCACCACCCTCGAAAGGCATAGTTTTGAAGCCTTCGTTCACCTTAACCTTGGGTTGAGCCTTCTCTATTGAAAGGAGGTACGAATCGTAGTACCACAGGAAGCGCCGTTTGCAGAGATCTTTAAACGGTTCGAAAAGCGGCTGAGTCTGGTCTAGATCCTCGTCGTACTCTGTGCGGAAAGGGGTTTCCAATGGCGGGAGATCGTCAACGCTGCCATCTGAATGAATACCGAGAAAATCTTCTAGGCGCTGAATAACGGCAATTCTTAGTGTTTCGTGTCTGATCTAGGAAGTGTCAGGATTCCGGAACACCGGACCAGACTGAAGGAGATTCACCTTCGCAATGTAATGAGCTATGTTCGCCGTATGCTCACCTGCTGAATTGGTTTCGAAGCCAGGTTCATTCTCAAATGGATTTGAGGACATCAGGCTTTGGATTGAGATTAAGATTGATTCGAGGCCTTGAGCAGAGGACCACTCTTCGCTAGGGTCTCCTCTCCAGGTCCTAATACTTTAATTATAACGGCTCATTGGACGCCTTGCGTAAATAAACGTACCCAAGAATCGACCTGTAAAACGTATGAGTCCTTTCCAAAGTGACCAGTTGCATAAAGGTAACTCACAAGCAAACTTTACCCGCAGCGTAAATGTTGGGATTGAATCGGCACCGTCCCCCGTTGGTAGTCCTAGCCTTTACATCGGGCGGTATACCGGGGTAGTCTAGCAGTTGTCAGTTGAGCAAGTGCAGATAGAACAGCACCGGCCATGGTCACCCCTAGGGAATTTGATATCAAACTAGGTGGTCACCAATCAGCTCTGGTGCATGACGAAAGTCGAAGTTTTGCAGCATACATCAAAGAAACCGAACTCATAAGGCGTGTCTGGTGGACCAACTATCATAGCCTTCACATTTCGAACGTCGACGTCACGACAGGCCACCGCGATTGCTGGAATGAGAGTCAGATTAGTGGTGCAATGAGGAACCTTGGTTTGTTAATATACATAGGTCTGTGTTCTTCTGGATTTGCGCGATCTCCTGGAATGTGTCAGTCATTGACAGCGTTACAATTCAATCGACCCACTCCAGTAATGCGAAGAATTGCTTGATTCGACATTGACTTGGCTGAATTGGTAGAGGCTGAAGGAGAAAGAGTTATGGAGGCGGAGCAACTTGGTGTCAATAGAGAAAGTTAGGCCGGCTACACGACTCAGCAATTCTTTTCATTAAGGCATTGAGTATGATCGGATTCATGCAATGATGAAAACGCATGGGTGTGTGCGTACCGTAAAGAGGTACTGAGCCTTGTGAACAAAGAAACAGCCGTTGACACGTTATGGTATCGAATTCGCAAGTGACACCTAAGACTTCGTTACCCTCGTGTAAGGTATTTTTTTTACCTTATCCGTACGGAGTATGTAGTACAGACATCAATACCACCTCGAATTGCTGTTGTTCGATTTACGAATCCCACCTACGTGTCTGATAATCACCCATACCTCCACCCAGAAGATGCTTTGCTCATTCGCTTGTACGATATTAGTTTCTGGGATAACGACTCTTGTTGAGTTTGTCCATGACAGACAAAAGACAGAGCGTTGGTTGTAGGGCCAGCGCAAAGGCAAAGCCTTATTCTACATGGCTTGCATGCACATAGTAATATCATAAACCTTTGATGCTCGTTTCGCAAGCACAGTAATGCACCAACATAGGTAGTAAAACATAAATGGAGTTTCCATGGAGGCTCTACTCTAAACCGGTCCCCACAGCCGAATTCATTGGATCACAACCCCGGTTCCTTGATCAATACAATAATAAATTAATTCCTGTAAATGGTATTCAATGTGACAGCTTTACTACCACACTACGTACTTGTGACAGCTCACTGCTTGCTGCATTTCTCGAACTTCTGCCTACCTTGATCCTACGTCGAATCTCGCCACATTCGAAACTCGCGCCGCCGTGTCAAGCTTCGTATTCCCACCTACGGATAGCCGACATTCCATCCAGAGGCGCAAGCGTCACTTGTACGCCAACATCAACAAACCCATACGTCAACAAGATCTCCTATCCTTGCGCAGAACCTTGCTTCCCAACGACTATCATCGTTACTGTCTTAGAGCTCAAGCGGCATATTCCTCAACCACCAAACCTCATCTCGACGAAGCCAAGTCGGCGAACTCGCTTTGACTAAAATCAGGGAGGCACAGCCCAGACAGACGACTCTGGAGCAAGGAACCTTTAGGTGTAGGTCTTACGTTGACAAACTGCTGGCGCATCTCTAATCATCTACGACCCGAAGAACCATCCTGGGGGGTTTGGATACGACTTTGAGCGCAGACTTATGCGGTACTTGGATAGGTAGCTCGTAACAGACTTTGGATACTACGGCTTGAATAGCACGAATCGGATTTGCATTGGGCGATTGGCTCGCGATGAGCCCGCAATCAGAGGGAAGGCCGTCGACGGACAGACGGGTTGGCGATGGGGCTTATGGTACTCGTGGAGTTCCACGGCAGCAACACTATGAATCGGTAAACCAGCAGATTGGGGCGAATGGCTACATAGCTTCCGATTTACCTCAGCAACGTTTTGTGGGTCCGACCGCAGGAGACGATCAGAATACCAACGGAATCTTGCCCTTGTCACCTGTAGATGGGCGAGAAGGCAGAGACAGGCAGTGGGACAACACCTTCACCTTACCTGTCCGAGAAAGGGAGCAAATAAATGGACATTCATCTCAAACAACTGGACATTCAGGATCACAATTGTCGACTGGGACTATGAGGGTTTGCCAGAAGTGCGGTGAGCTCCTTACTGGGCAGTTCGTCAGGGCTCTCGATGGAACATTCCACCTGCAATGTTTCAAGTGTAGGGTAAGCGCACTCGTCCCTCTCAACTCAAGTGTCAGGACTAATACTGGCATTGCAGGACTGTTCAGAAATTGTAGCTTCGAAATTCTTCCCCGTGGACAACGAAGACGGCAATGGGCAATACCCTCTTTGTGAGACCGACTATTTCCGGCGACTGGACTTACTATGTTATCAATGTGGAAGTGCTCTTCGGGGGTCTTATATTACCGCGGTAGACCGAAAGTACCACATTGAACATTTCACCTGCTCGGTTTGCCCGACCGTCTTCGGTGCTCAGGACAGCTACTATGAGCATGAGGGTAGCATTTACTGTCATTATCATTACTCAACGGAGTTTGCGCAGCGATGCAACGGTTGTCGAACGGCTATCTTGAAACAGTTCGTAGAGATTTTTAGGAATGGACAAACCCAACATTGGCATCCAGAGTGCTACATGATACATAAGTTCTGGAATGTTCGTTTAGGACCACCTGGATCGGGCCAGGACGAGAAATTACTGCCCAAAGAGGATGCCACCGAAGAGAAGCGTAATAGGGTGCGTGAGGAAGAAGAGCATATGGAAGAGAAAGTCTACCGTATCTGGAGCACCCTCTCCGGTTTTGAGGAATCGTCTGCGGCGTGCATTTCCAATATGCTACTTCACGTCAGTCAAGGTGCCTATGTCAAGGGCGTCCTAGTTGCGAAGCAGTTCATCTGGCATGTGGATATCCTGTTTAGTGCCACCGACCGACTCGATTGCCTCATGGCCTCGGACGGTATGAAAGGTATGAGAGCCCCCAATGCGCAAAGTTGAACTCATTCAGCTACTAAGCCGAGGCCAGGTCTTGTGTATGGAAGAGAAGCAAAGCTGCTATGTAAGAAGATTGTGTCTTTCTTCTCATTGCTCTCAAAAAACCAGGAGACTGGAGTCAAGAAACTAGGGGTCACGCAGGAGTTATTGTCGCTTGTCACAAGTCTCGCACATTATCTCAAACTCCTGATTCGCATTAGTTTGCAAGGCGCTCTCAAATTAGAGCGTGAGCAGCGGAATTTTGAAGGCTTGAACCGCTTCTTGGAGGAGCTGGGGGATTTAGAGTCCGTCAAAGAGGCTGATAAGTCACTGGACCTCACTGCTGGTGTCTCAGGGCTAGCCGATCAGGCTTCGGATCTATGCTACAAATGCAAGTCGCCAATCGAGGAAGAGTGTGTGAAACTGGGACAGTATAGATGGCACACAAAGCATCTCTCTTGCGATCATTGCGAAATTGGCCTGGGTGAAGACCTCGGCAATGCCTTGTGGAGTGAGCGTGAACGGCGGGCGGTATGCCGGCGTTGTGTCGAGGATCGAGGCCAGGCGCCTGATGCTACAGAAGGGGCTAAGCAAATCACCAAATTGCAACAGTATGTGTATCTACTTCGAGTAGCCCTCGCCAGGCTTCTTTCGGTCTTACGAGCTGGGGGTACTCTCCCTCATACCTCAGGTAGGTCCTCAGATATCCTGTCAGACCGGCATAATTTAATAGTGTCCATAGATGACCCAAGTCTGCAGACGTACGATTCAAACGAAGGTCATCGGGTAACAGCTGAGGGCCAATTAGTACCCCCTCTTCTCAGGTCGAGCTCTAGGTCTAAATCATATGCTGGAACTTCTTCAGAGGAGAGGACAGCGTCCTCATACGAACAGACTGTGGGGGAGATGAAAAGACTCCGATCTACTCGAATGGACACGCAAATTTCTATGACATCAAGGAAAGCCCGCACCTCCCGGATTATCGACGGACCCGAAGGCCGTAGCCTTAGACCTGGATCGGCTGGAGCCGATGGCTCAGATCGAAACGACCGCGGGTTCCACATTATAGAAGACCGAGATGCCAACGGTGAAGCCACTACTGATCTCACGTTCGGAAACCAGGACGCACTTACGCTTGATGATATACCACGGATAGTGGCTGCAGAGCAAGCAAAAGAGCAGCGGCCTAATGCTTACAAACACGCGCGAAATCAACTAATCTCTAACGGTACACAACCAAAACTTTACAGCGGGCATCGGCGAGACATCTCTGGGGGAAACAATCTAGAGCTTGCCGCAAGTACCGAAAATGGCCAGCACAGGACGAAGAGGTATTTCTCCGAGCTCTCAGCCCTAGAGTACTTCATTGTTCGACATGTGGCTGTACTTTCCATGGAGCCTTTACTTGAGGGACACTACAATCTCGAGGAGCTGCTTCAACTTATCGAGACAAGAAAACCTACTTTCTGGGGTAAATTCGGCAAGGCTTTCAAGAACGACAGACCAAAGGGCGGGAAGAAGAAAGGCGTGTTTGGTGTTCCTCTGGACGCTCTTGTGGAAAGAGACGGGGTAGAGTGTACGTTTGGAATTGGGCCAGGCGCGTTAAGGGTACCTGGTATTATCGACGACGCCATCTCAGCGATGAGACAGATGGACATGTCCGTCGAGGGTGTGTTCCGCAAGAATGGCAATATCCGAGGACTGAAGGACCTGGCTGACAAGATCGATGCCAAGGAGGTGGAGGTGGATTTGTCTAGGGAAAATCCTGTACAGGTCGCCGCTTTACTGAAGAGATTTCTGAGAGAGCTTCCTGACCCCCTGTTGACCTATAAGCTCTATCGCTTGTTCATCACGTCGCAAAGTATATTCTCATCTGTGCCTCTCTTTCCGTCATACCTATGCTAACCATCTCGTAGAAATCGCCGACGAAGAAAAACGAAGAAGAGTCTTACACCTTACCTGCTGTCTTCTGCCAAAGAGCCACCGCGACTCTCTAGAGATCCTCTTCTCCTTCTTAGTCTGGGCTTCCTCCTTCTCAGCCGTAGACGAAGAGACCGGAAGCAAAATGGACACCCACAACCTTGCAACCGTCATTACCCCCAATATTCTTAAAGAAAAGACCCCTTTAGTCGGCATGGACGAAAGGAGCTTCCTCGCTATTGAAGCCGTGAACTCCCTTATCGAATGCAATGACCAGATGTGCCAAGTAAGTATCACTTCTTCCAACTCTTTCCAACAAACTAAGCTGACCACTGCCACCAGGTCCCCGAAGACCTCCAGTCTATCCTCAACGACTCCACTCTCCACAATAACTCTTCCGACATAACCACAAAAGAAATTCTCAAACGTTACGGCGACATCGGTCGCTCCCCCGCCCACCGCCCCCAAATCACCAATCCTGCAAACGCCCCCGACCAGCCCTCTTCCTCCGCCAACCCCCCCGGTTCCCGCTCTGAAGCCCTCAATGGCGCCGCAAAACCAGTGATTACGCACATTGATACGGACCCTTACCAGTCTCAGAGCTCCGTGCGACCGGTGCAAGGGCCGAGTGCGCCTACGTACCAGAATGGGCAGATAAGTCAGCAAGGGCAATATGGGGGGTTTGGCGAGCAAAGCGCGTATCATAGGCGGCAAGGGAGCAGTGAGAGTCAGGTGAGCCAAGGGGAGAGGGAGAGGAGGCACTATAGGCATTCCGGATGGGGAGGAGGCGGGGGAAGAAACGGTCCTCCGCCAACCGGGGGAGGGCCTATGGGTGTAGGTGCTGGCTGAGCTTACCAAGAATTTAACACGGACGGCGCCGTTTTGATATCCTGGGGTGCATACTGCGTTTAATGGTGTCGGGTAAGGCAGATCTTTGGTTCTCTTCCTGAATGCTGGAGCGCGGTCGGACGGTCTCCTTTAAATGTACGCATGCTCCAATATTGGGTCGGCGTTTACCTTTTCGAATTGAAGCGGCATTGGACAACGGAGTTTTCTAGGGGCCTTGATGATGGTCACCGCAGAGAAAGGCATTGGGGTTTTTCAATTGGATCAGAAGTACCTTGAGTTACCATCTGTTATGAGGCGGGATGTCGGTAAGTCTGGAAATTGCCTGCACACCCTAATACAAGGTTTGTGATGGATGGAATAAAACTTCGGATCACTCTTCCTGGGAGCAATCAGGGGGAGGAAAGCCAGCAATATCCAACAAAAGACGCGGGTTCTCATGTCACTACACTCTTCCGCCCTTCCGCTTCTCCACGTCTCACCACGGACGCCGCGCAGCAATGCTGAGGGCACCTTCCAACCACCCCCCCCCCAAATCTTCCGCCATTCCGCCTCCTCACGTCTCAGCATAGCGAGCACGATGATTGTTTCGAGACCGTCATCTTCCGCCTTTCCACGTCTGCCACGCGGCCACAGCGCATTGATGGATATGGTTGGGGGTTAGATACCTTATAGTAATGCAATATTCCGGGGTTTCCGATTGGTTATGTATTGGACGTGGTGGGCGTGATTGATGTATCGGATGGCGTGATTCTTGCGAGTGTTTGATTGGGGTGTTTCTGTGATGCGTTCCATGACGTGTGTATTGCAGGGGGTTTGTGAGGAAGGTGTGGTTGTGAGTGGAAGGGGGTATGTAGAAAGGGGAGGCCTTTGCGTCGGGGCCCATGGCTACAGGCATGAGTATGGATAAGCGAAAAGGCCGGTTTGTTGTCCAGAATATCTACAGTCGTGCCCTCTATCGTATTTCCAATTCTTCCTACGATACCATTGCCCAATTATTCCTCCATCCTCACCAACTCACACCAATTTCCACATCTCCGCCCACGTTTTAAACCTCCAACCATCCCAACCGATGATCAACTCATCTGCACCACCACCTCCCCCGCACTGTCAATCCACCTAGCCGCAACCCGATTGATCTTCCTATGACTACCCAAAAATAACATACACCACACTTCCCTCACCACCTCCCCCCAACAGTACACTTTCACAGTTTCGCCCTCCCGCATGCACCAGACGCCCCAGCCCGCTCTTCCCTCGTTGAAAAATTTGGTTAGGAAATCCCAGAACTTGTGTTTAATTTCAGGTGAGAAGGCGGTGGTGGAGAGAAGCCAGTGGCCGCGCTCAAGGGGGTCCAAAGCGCGTGTGTGGCTGATAGGTTGAAAGTATACAGCGAGGATTGTGGAGACGTTTGTTAGGGAGAGGGTGAGATGTGAATCGAATGGAGCTATGCCGGTGGGCGGACGAGGAGGATGGAGCTCGAGGGGAAAGCTGGTGGCAGGTGAGGGCGATGAAGCGGGCTGATGGAATGATGTTGAAGCCGAGGCAGAAGACCTGAAAGGCGCAACAACTTCAACCCTCGGATCCAAGATCACCGCTAGTGGTGAGCCGTAAGCCGACGGTGCGGCATTGAACGCAGGCGAAGAATCCAGCCGCCGGCGCTTTGAAGTTGACGAGGATCCGCGATGAGTCGGCGACGGCGAACTGCTGGTGATACCACGTTTGAGGATCCCCTGCGAGGGCTGCGAGTCCGGGACGACGCTCGGTGGAGGCTCCCAGGAATCGGATTGTGTCCGCCGAAGCAAAGAGGTCTCTTGGGAGGTTGTGGAGCTTGTAGGTGCTGTTCTAGGTCTCTCAACCGCGGGCGTGCGCTCGATATGAACTAAAGGCGATTTAGTGGTTTTGGGGCGTGGTAGGAGCGAGATTGGCGTTGTGCCCTGTAGTAAGGGTGGCTTCAAGACTCTTGGGGTTGTGGATGTTGCATCTGCTTCTGGGAACCTCCTCCTCTGGACGACTCGATCTTTCGTCCAAAGGGTTTGCGACACTGTCTGCTCCGGTACTGGACCGAATAAATGTTCTACGACATTAGTAGCTGGTTGAGCTTCAAGTGCTTTCGTCACAGAATCCCTCTCCTTCGGCGTAGTTGCGAGCAAGACATGTCTGGCAACGGCTTCAAATCTCAAGAATCCCAATGCCTCTTTCCGGTACCTGGCATCATCAACTATCCGACCTGGAGCTGAAATGTGAACAAGGATCTCCGGTTGCTGTACCATAGTTAATCGTCATGGCGGAGGAGGACCTTGAGATCAGACAAGATTCCATTTGGCAGAGTAAAGTTAAGGTAATGAGCGGTGTTGAGCTCCCTAAGCTTTTTCTAGATGTATTCACCTAAATACAAGATGTTTTGCTAGGTAAATGGATTTTCGGTGCGTCGTTTTTCCGTACCGATTTAGCCAGGCCCCTCACAGTCACAGCACGTTTTATTCAAGCTCATGGCTTACCAACTCACAATGCACTTATGGCATTGCTTGCGTTCGAGATACCGAGTGAGCTATGTGTCGGTTGCAGTCGCATATGTGTGAGACTAACATTATAGTAAAAAGCAGATTCGAGGCTGCTTTTGAGATGATAATGGTATACTAACGAACCGACACCCTCTTCTCAGCCTGCTCCGGGCTACTATCAGTGTATGAGAAGAGGATAATCAAGTGCCTGACGAAAACAGTCGTACCGCTGGTGAGGTTGCACGCTGTTCATGGGCTAGGTCACTGTAAAGAACCATCTTCAAAGAACGGTGTTTCCCCAGACATAGCATATAAGTATTGCTTTCCCATGTCCAGAATCACAGGCACTTAGATTGCACTTGGCGACAAAGTTCTTTCAACCAATTTGGAACAATCTTCGCAACCTGCAGACGAGTGTTGGTTACGGTCATTGATCGAAGGATCTTAATGCTTGCAGAGGTCGAATCTAAGATGTAGGAGGATGATGTCCTAAAGTAAGGGTGTTGCATTATGAGGGGACAACAGGTCAAAGTTTTCTGTCGTTCGATTTTCTCACCGACTCCCAACTCCACTGGCCCCACTCCCACTGCCCGCGCCCACGAATCCCTTGCCTTCTCCGCCGACTGCTCCCTGCACATCAACACCTCTATCACTCCCCTCTCCACCTGTGCTCCCTTGTTTCAATCTGTCCTGCTCTGCCTTTTTTCTATCCAGCCCTGCCGTCAGACTCTCCTGTTCTCCAAACCCATGCTTGTTGTCTTGCGCGCTGGCAATGTCTCCCTCCCCAGGTGCACGCATTTGTTCACCTTCCAAGTCGCTTACCGGACCGCCAATCTGATTACAGGTTAGGTTCGTATTGGGCAATTCCAATGGTATCCCGCTGGGAGCCAGAATGCAATATAAGGGACCGAGCTCACCTTATCGCCGGCATCCCCACTTGAGTCTCTAGCTCCATAACCCAAGGAGCTTGGCATCCCACCTCCACTATGCGTTGACGGTGCGGGGATATCATTGGGTCTTCGCTCTTCAACGGTAGGGTCGGAGCGTTGTTTAGAGGCGGAGGTAGAATTTGGGAACTGTTTCTCGGAGTCCGTTTGAGAGGTGGGGTTGGAGGGCTGGTCGTACGCGGCGTTAAGCGGGGGTTGGGCGGGGCCTGAGGGGTCCATTGTAGCGGAGCAAAGTGTGGGATGGATGTCCTTGAATTTGGGGGGGCTCACTTTCTGGAAGGGTATTGAGTGCGTAGGTTTGCGACCAATTGTCGAGCTTGCGTCTTGATTGAACTGAGTATAAATACTAGAACGGTGCGACAGGTTACCTTGCAAAATCCATAAAAATGACGACGTTTGAGAGATTTGGATAGGTAGTGAGTTTGTATGCTGTACGTGACGTCACCGTGGCTTCGATTCACGCGGGTAGCGTTGGCGCGTCGCTCCAAGCTCAAAAGGATTTCTCTGGCTTCCAGTCTTTTCTTCGGCTTATTGCATTGTAGGCGTCCATTCGCCAATTTCCAATACGCTGCCATGGATTGGAACTCTATGTGCTTCAATAGTGCTACCTTCATAGCAGCAATCGTCTTGCTAGACATAGGCGCTGATAAGTTTGTTGACCATACAGCCCTCCTAGCACGACGTCTCGGTGTATCTGCGACCCTGATTGCGCTGCTGACGGCGGGCGCAGAGTGGGAAGAAGTGAGCAGTCCTGCGTGACTGGTGTTTGCGTACCCGTCTGAGTTCTGATCATGAGATTTCTTAGCTTGCCGTTATCATCGCTTCCCTATCCAAAGGCCGATCTTCATTGGCTCTGGGCAATGCCGTAGGCTCCAGCATATCGAATATTTTAGGAGCCTTCTCTTTAGGACTGCTCTTCCAGACTGGCATACCTACGTTCGATACAAGCTCAAAGATCTATACCTCAATACTTCTGTTTTGCACGTCCGCAATAACAGCTCTAGCTCTTGCGAATCTGCTTGGAAAGGCCGTAGGAGGGATACTAATTGCTAGTTTTGGGATATATCTTGCGTCTATTGGCTGGGGGATCTTCAAAGGAATGTTGACCGCAGCGGAACTTTCCGATTCCGATGACGACGGAAGCGACGACGAGAGCGATGTGTCTTCTACAGATGTTGAAAGCTCCCCTTCTGGACCGCGAGAGCATGACCAACAAGCCACTGAAGCCTCGTCCCTCCTCCCAGACTTGTCAGCGAAAACACATGAGAAACCGCACAACAATCGTCACAGTCTAAGCTTTCACATATTCCAAGTGCTTATGGGCTTCTTTGCGCTCTGTATCTCTGGTTACATTCTGTCGGTGTCAGCTTCTGCTCTTGCAGACGCATTGCATCTATCTGGTACGGTAGTAGGTTTGACCATCCTCTCTTTTGCGACGACCTTGCCCGAGAAGTTCGTTGCAGTACTCAGTGGATCAAGAGGTCATGTGGGGATTCTCGTGGCCAATACAGTAGGGAGCAATATATTCCTTCTTACGCTATGCCTAGGCATCATTCTTGTAAGCACTGGTGGAGTATTCGATTCAGATATAAACAAGTTTGAGCTCCTGTACATGTGGGCATCTTCGTTGGTACTTTTCCTCATCGTGTTCTTGGGGTCAAGACGTTGGGCAGGGGTCTTGTTGCTTGTAATGTATCTTGCCTTCCTCGTACTCGAGTTCACTCAATACAGGCGGTAGCAAAGAACGCTTCACCTAACAATGGCTTGTATGGTCTTACTAGCGGCTTTTCCGCATGGCTAGAAGGGGACGACGGATAGAAGGAATGTGCATCTACTCTACTTATTCCGCATCTTCCGCCGTTCTCAATGTGACATAACGTACAATCTCCAAGCCTCGCATTCTTCTCCTTCATCAACCTCCCCCTTCACCTAAGAATCACACACCGCACCCACCCCCCTTAACCCTACTTTCACATCACGCCAACATGTCTTCTCTCCCCCGGTCTCGGCTTCTTTACCCTCTCCACCCTGTACGCTGCAGCGCAGCCGTCTTGTGCGAGGTGCGAGGAAGTGGATAGAACGGATTTCTGCGAGAAAGTGGGAGGGGAAAAGGTGTTGCGATGGTTTGTGGGGCCAGATAGATGGTTGGTTGGATTGGATTGGAGCAGGGATGTTTGGGTGAAGTGATTGTGGGGTTGGGGGGGGTTGAGGTTTTGATTATGGTAAGTAGGTATGAGATTACTTTGGTGCTGCTTTGTGATATGGGTGTGACTAGGGCTGGGGAGGAAGTAGAGAACCCTAGCACGGCTTTCTGAGAGAAATGGATGACGATGGGGGTGGAGGTTTGTATATCTGCGACGAAGTACTTCAGTGCGCCTTTGGGGTTTGAATGATGGGGTGTAGGGAGGTAGCAGATGGTTGTAGTGGGTGCCGCAGTGGTGAGATGGATCGTGCGTATTGTCACCTTGAAATTCGTGAATGGTCAACTATCATCATAGGTTAGCTGTTGACTGTACTTGGGGGAGAGGACTAGGAGGACATACCAGGCCATGCTCTTTGCTCCGTGCGTTGATGGGAGAGTGCTAATGTTTGGATTCCCAAGCCATGATATCGTCGTCTCTTCTTCGGGGAGCCCTTCACGAGACTAACGTCAAGTGCTCTCAACGCGCATCCTTACTACTTCCTCTTTCTAAACAGACCACAAACCATCATCCCCTATCACCCCTCCTTTCCCCTCCCTCGCCTTGCCCTCACACCTTCATCCCCCAGCGTATCCGTAAACGGACTGTACGGGGCAGCAATCACTGCTTCCGGCGCCCTCGCCCCAAGGCTCTCACCGTCTCTCTGCACCTGCCCCTGGCTTGGCCGATTCCTCTGCTCCTCGTGTAGTATATCCAGCGAATCGCCGACAACATGGTATTTAGCCCAGTTGATGGGGGGGCAGCGCACGATATTCTGCGGGCCGGGGATATTTGTGAACTTTGAAGGCTGTTTGTGCTCTTCAGCGTCATCCATATCTTCGTCCTCAGCTTCTACCGCCGCCTGGATATCGAAATCTTGGCCGATAATGAGGGCATCACTAGAAGCGGTCTTGACTTTGCCATCCTTGACCGCTTGAGCAAAGGCCTGAGGGTTAGCGACCGCCTCCTTCTTCATCTGCTCCAGCGCTTTCAAGTCCCTTAGACTCTGCTGTCTCTGGATCTGCAGGATCGAGAGCGCGGAGCGGAGGGCTATGGCGTCGGGGTTATCACTCTCCGAGATTGGAAGGAGTGGAGGTAAGGGTTGTTGGGAGGCATTCGGCGGCGGAGCAGAGGGGTAACCGTTTGAGGGTGCGGAGAGAGCTGCAGTAGAAAGGACGGGGGTTATTGGGGAGTACGGTGGGGCGGTGGGGGAAGGGGGTTTTGTGGGGTTGTTGTTGTTGGAATCGGAAGAGGACGAGAGTTGGGAGTTATCGAAGGTATTAATTGTGAGAGCTGGCATACTGGATTGCTTCTTTTCCGGCCACGGAGCAGATACTGAACAGATTGGATTTTGGTTGTCTTCCATTTGCCCCACCAAGCCTATCTGCGCAGGGAACAAGCCTTCTTTAAGGTTTGGATCGATAGCTACCTAGTATTATCACTAGGCTCAAAGGATGATCCCAGTCCTGAGGTGATGCTTCCAGTTTCCTCCGCAAATCCAGTACCTCAAACTATCAACAGTGGGCAGAGAAAGCTTCGATGTGTGGTCTAGGACAATAGGCATCACCAGACGCTTTTGTTCTTTGCCTTTTGATTGTCACAATCTCTAGAACCTGGCAGGCTGAATGAGTTCCACGTTTGACTCTGTCCTATTGGATGTGTCCAACGTACTGCTGAACTGTCAGATGAACATGTTACAAACCGGCTTGAACCTATAAGGGTATAACGGATGGTGGAAGAGGCAGCAAACATGCCTTTGTGTTCAAAGCCTTATCAGATACATAGATTATCAGTGCTGCTTCAAGCACGGCATCCACCGTAAAGATGAATGTAATACAACAGCTTATGAGACGCCTTGGGAAACACCATCTGCAATACTCAACTACGCTCATGCACGTATTGACTCAGCGGTTGCGTGAGTACACCTTCGACTCGTGTGATTGCAGGGTTCGTTAGCAACACAAGAAACTACTACATATATCAACGAGGCAACAGAACGGCAGATGGTAAGGGCAGAACTGTTCACTACTCGTAATACCGAGACCTGTCGTCTATTGTTCCGCCAGAAAGTTTCAATAGATAATTGCCGATTGTCCCCGAATCCTTCTGTGTTTTATGCGTTATAGGCGGAAATTGCTATGCCTGTGGCGATTGCTAGCCTGGCAAGAGGAGATGTTGGCCAGGTAATGCATGTGTTCTTAGATGTTTATGCTTCTTCTTTGTTCTGATTGTGCTGCATGTGGTATACATTGCAGAGACCAATTCAACGTCTTGCTGGGTCTGGTGGAGACATCATCGGGGGTCAATACTACTGGATCATTTTTTGAGCGTTGAATACCCGAAGCGTCAATCTACCTTATATGTTGTCGTGTATCGGCTTTTCAAGCAAGAGCTGGTTATCGATGTCGATATAGTGTCGGTTGCCCTTAGGTTTCGTTAGCGGTCTCCTAATCCAAAATGTTTCTGCCTTTAAGTATCTTTATAGGCTGTTGTATCTTTCGGCCCCAAGTAAGCATCGCGGAGACTGGCATCTATGAATCTCCAGAAGAAACATCTTGAACTCGGATCCTTTCAATTTACACCCGCATTCAGACAATCTTCATACTTTCACATTAATTTTGCATTCAAAAGACTTCAGGTAGGTAAAAATCAAGCTATCCAGAGCTTTCAGATTGCTAATATCTTACAAAGCATCAAAAATCTATGTTTCCCGTCTCAGTCAGCTCCCTCTCCAACGTTCTGATATTCGCTTCAAAGATATATTTATCGACGCTATGCTTGGAATGCTGCTTTGGAACCCGGTCACAGCGGCTTCTAGTTACTGCATAGTGCAGGAGCTCATCGAAGGAGCCCTCGAAGCTAGACCATATCTCATGAAAGTGCCTTCTGACCCAGGCCTTCAGCACACTGAAACTGAGCTCGATGAGATTGAAGTTTGGTGAGTAGAATGAAAGATGGCGAACCTCACAGCTGTGCAAAGCGATGATTTCTTTGATACAAGAATCGCAGTAAATGCTGTTATTCATCATGATTACACTTTAAATTATTGAAAAGACGTTGCAGTGAAGTAACAGTTCATTTAAAATTGGTTAGCTGGCTGTGCGCTGGCCACAGTACTGAAACACCTAGCGTCAAGCTAATAAATTAGCGTCGGCCAGGACATACGGAATACAGTGTCACCCTCCGTACAGAGCAAGCGAGATTGCGCACGACATTTTACCGTAGTAGAAAAACATACGGACGTAAAGTAATAATACGTATAATGGCGCGCTTGCTAGTTCGTAGGACTCGGAGATACTCTGGCTGGTGCATTCTTAGTGTGGCCTTATGAGATTAGACGGTCCTCTGATTCGGACCAATTGAACTGGCGGAAGCCTTTCCGGGCGCGGGCAGATCATTTAAGGTAATTACTAGGTAGCTACCGCCAAGTCCCACGCTACTGTGGCTTTGAGATGTGGGACTCAATGCTTGAATCCGTACCTTACACCGGCGATTATTATCATTGCAGCTGTCTTGAGGACTGGGTGCCTCATGCCCGAGACGAAGTACTTCGTAGGTGTCGTATAATGCGTTCATATTAATTGTTATTGAATGGCTTTTCCTGGCTTTTCCCCTAAAATCTGCAAGCTTTTCCAGGGTTCCAGAAGATCTCTGATACTAAAATAGGGACCTTATTACGGACCCCGTCCCGATACGATGCAAAACTTGTGCGTAACTGCAGCCGGCAATCCTGCGTCATGTCCAGAAACACCCACAAACCACGGTTCTGTTTGGAAAGGTACCTTAAAGGTAAGGTAACGAGTCGAACCCTGTGAGACATTAATGATTTATTCGTCGCATGTACCTTATTGTATCATGTTCTGTTCTATTTAGGTAGCCGTTATCGTCCGAGAGGTTTCTGATCCTCCTTTCACGGTTACTTTGGTATTATTTCCAGGTACAACGTACAGCAGTAATAATCTAGGTAGTCCTGCTGTGCTACAGTAACCCAAAAGCGTTACCTCTATCGTGAAGCGAATCTCGATGTGAATCTCCCAAATCTCTAAAAGGTGGTCCAGACTGCAGGACCACGAGGCTTGTGGCTTGACTGGCTTGAGCTGGCTTGAGAAGGCGTTGTCGGGAGCAAGCTGATGCAGTGATGCTTTACCTTTACTTTCCACATCTGTCAATTAAGGTATTGGGGTGCAACCTCGTGGTCCTCTGTTCTCTGGGAAGGAGTGACTTACCTGTGCAGTTTCGCAATCAGCTGTCGGTCGAGTCACCAACTCACAATCAGCAGGCGAATTACGGTGTTCGGGTAGAATTCCCGATCATCTCGGAGATCTCGCCCTTGTCGACCTCATCCTGGTCGGCGGGCTCAAATGGCGTAAACAATGGAACCCAGCCAAGCTTGCCCTGGCTCTGGCTCAGCCTCGGTGAACGGTTAAGTATCGCTACTTTTATCCCACTTCCCACTTCCCATTTCCCACTTCCTTCGCACGCATTTCCACCAATAATACTATTCTAATGGTTGAGACCCGTCGATATGTTCCAGACCTAATATAATTAAATTACCCCACGACTCCCTACGCGTGGGCAGGGCTCTTAAGTTCCGTTCCCACGCTCGTCCGGAGTAATCATGATTCATACTACCTACCTCACTTCAAGCGTCGTGCTAACCGTGAGCCTCAGGTCCGAGGTAGAACTAGGTAAAGTAAGGTGTCTACTGTTCTTAAGGTACGGAGTAGCTACGGTTGTATTGGCTTCGCGGGCTTCAATCCAGTAGTAGTCCCCGTAAAACTCGCTGCCTCTCTTGTAAGCGGCGTTTCATAGCTTTCGTTCCACTGTCGATTCCGATTGCCGCAATGGGAGCAACAACCCTTGGGCGTTTCTTACAAGTATCCGCTGTCCCTGTTGTTGGCTCCAGCTTTCGCCCGTTTTCGAAAGATTTTCAGTCTCTCCTTCCGGACCCCAACCAGCACACCCATGCTCGATGTATAACCGAGATCTGACGTACTTCCCCAATCTTGTTGTCAGCAATGAGTGCTTGCTGCTGACAACGCCGAGCCAACAACGTCTATCATCCTAAACCATTGGTCCTACTGTTCGCTGTCATGGCAGCTACAGACTCCAACTATGGGAGCCTGCAAGCACGACGCCCGCCTCATATGCCTAAGCTTCTCTATCGGACAAAGTCGTCTGACACCACGAGCTCGCGCAGCACAGGTCTTACAGATGGGTGTTCTCTGAACGCCTCTACGGCTCCAACATCTCCAGGATATTCCGATTACAGTCTTTCCCCGACATCGGCTAGATTACCATCTGATGCTCTGAGTACGAACAGACCCAAGCCACCCTCTCCCCTACCACTCAACACACCTCTACTAAAAAACCGAGGGGGCTCATTCCTCCGCATGTTCTCTGCCAAGGAACCATCCTCGCAAGCTTTTGAGGATTACCAGAAACAAATGTTGAAGAAGGGGGCATCGAAGAACGGCAGAGTCGCCCCTGTCGGCATGCCTGGCGTGTCATCCGCAAAACTACCGCCGACGGTCCCGAAGGTCAATTCGAAATGGGATGGTGTTCCACACACAGCCAAAGACCGGGAAAAAGAAAAGGAAAAAGAAAAAGAAAAGCAAACGGCAATGCGACAGTCGATGTCTGGCTACAGTCGTTCGATAGCAAGTTCAAGATCGAATGGTACACAAAGCACACCCTCTTCGGCAGGAGCTTCACGAGGAGCATTGGACCACCGGCGGAACGGAAAGCTATCGTACAGCCAGAGCGGCGGTAACCTTTCTGACATGTATGGCTGGGAGAATCGAAGCAGTTCTAGTGGGAGCGTCGCCAAAGGCTCCGTTTGCGATAACAAAGCATCCTCGCTTTTGGCGAATCCCGATTTTACGTCCTTATTCCCTCGCTATAATTCGCAACCTCCAAACACCCCCGCAAGCATCAGTAAACAATCTTCAATGGACCTCACTGGTCTTCCCCAGCATTACGCGTCTTCAGCCCTTACACCCAGTGACAAGTCGCCAGCAACACCCCCACCACACCCCTCTCCCAGAATAGTTCTGGTTTCACCTCAATCAGAGCGTGACACGAACGACGACATAAAAACGACAACGCTTGAGCTACCTCCCAAACCCGAAGAAGTCACTCTCCAATCGTCCGGGGTCAACATACTGGGGCCACCGGCATCGGCAAGACGCAAGCCAAACCCTCAGCCATTCCCAGCTGGCGAAGCCGAAGAGATGATGCTCCCTAGAGCAGATGTCCCAATCCGTCCGATTCTCAAGGATGATCACCGCTCGCCCTTATCAGCCAAGGCGCTAGGGTCTGACTCGGAGATACCCAAGTTACCTAACTCCGCCCGCGACAAGCTCGGCTTGGTCAAAAATCCAGCCTTTGCTCCCTGGGCCTCTCCCGAAAACGCTACCAATGGGGATGGGAGGGATGGCACACCTACTCCTCAGACCGGGCAGAAACCGAAAAGGAAGAGCATGATGTCACTGTTCATCAAATGATTAGTGTCCTTTGTCATCCTGGGGACGCACCGCAATACGGCGGCTTTGCTCAACATCGTTACTACCCATTTGCTTTCTTTGATTTTATGTGCACATATCCTTCTGTATTCTTTCCGCCGATCTAGCATACGGAGTCCCTGGCGAAAAGTTGATTGAACAAAATGGATTCGGGATGGGTTTTGCTTTCCATTGCTGGCTGCTATATACCCATACGGAAAATGTATTTTTACAGCTTCTTTTCACCGACAGTGGAGCTTAAATTGAGATAAATAGGTGTACATAATACATAATGCTAAATAGCTCATTGGCTCATCCAATCCATATCGAACAAATTCTTCCGTTCCTAGCACCTAACCCCCCCACATTTTTTGCCTCGAGATACTCTACCTCTTCCACCACCTCATCCCTCCTACCAAAGCATCATCAACCTTCACACACACCCACCAAAACAACCCCCCCCCCTGCTACGCTACCCTCCCACCCCCCCCAACCACGCACGAAACCCAATCCCACCCCCCCCACCACGCACGAACCACAATCCCACATCCACCCCCCCCCCAACAAAAACACAACCGCTCTTTTTCTCGCGCCTCCCCCACCGCCAGCGTTGAAGGCCACTTCAGCAAAAAAATGCAATGGGTAGAGGGAGGGGCGATCGGAAAGCTGGATCTGTTATCTTGGGGGTGGGAAATGGTGCACTCCCCCACCGCCCACCCCCCCCCCCCCCCCCCCCCCCCCCCCCCCCCCCCCCCCCCCCCCCCCCCCCCCCCCCCCGCCGGGCGGGGGGGGGGGGGGGGGGGGGGGGGGGGGGGGGCGGGGGGGGGGGCGGCGGAGGAATGGCGGAGGCATCT